>Ga0134094_1001057_pt1 | contig 28609 bp, 20 predicted proteins | sample 5_1taG_FD_94458 | JGI IMG/M metagenome (GOLD analysis project Ga0134094, IMG submission 94458) | Switchgrass degrading microbial communities from high solid loading bioreactors in New Hampshire, USA - 5_19_20_110_A1 metaG | ecosystem: Engineered > Bioreactor > Semi-continuous > Anaerobic >... | reverse complement strand
AAGCTAGAGCAGAATATTGCTGTTGTGAAAGAAGCGATTGAAGAGGAACTGTTTGATGTCCGATACCAGCCGGATGACGATAAAATTACTGAAAATATTGCCTTTGTGAAAGTTCACGATGAAAAACATTTAACGGTCGGATTCCCACAGAGAGTAGTAACTTGGGAAGAACTGCTTGACAGGTTACAGGTTAAGCTGTGGGTATATCCAGACCGTTTAGAGGTTCGGGGAATTGTCCCGATAGAAGATATAGCGAATCCTAAATGCTGTTATGTAAATAAGTTTATTTTGGAGCTAAGATACTGAAACCTGACATGATGTATTTGCATCATTACAATTTGATTTTAACCATTTGTCTATTATTTCACACGATTATACACTTCCATATCATAAACTTTTGATTACCTGTAATTATTGTATAACCTCTCATTTTTCATATTCCAGGTGACATTTCAAGTGATATTACTGGTAATAAACCATACATAACTTAATGACATCATTGCTATTAACTTTGTTTTTCACCATATAATTATCGAGAAAATATAAAATGAAATTTCATTGGAATATAAATAATCATTATTACAGTTAATAGGTTAATTGACACGATTATTATCGAGTAAAATTAAGAAAAACCTGTTTCCTTTCTCAACAGAATATCGCCTATTTTGCCCAAGGATTGATTTTCTTTTAAACTGAATATAAATTTATAAAAACGTCTGTAAATTGAAAATCGACTGTAATATTTTTAGTTTCTTTTTCTCACCTCATTATGATATAATTTTTTACAAGAACAAGGAGGCGGAGTAGGTGGAAGATAAGATTTTTGAATTGCTTGAAAAGATGTATGCAGACCTTAAAGATGAAATAACCGACATTAAACGAATACTTGATAAAAAGTCCGATAAAGCAGATATTGCCCGAATTGAAAATGAACACGGTAAAAAACTTGATGCCCTATTCGATGGTTATAAACAGCTTGCCGAAGGCCAGGAAGAAATCAAGTCGCAACTGGCAGAGTTATCAGCCAAAGTAGAAAAGCAGGATATACAAATTACCGTACTTAAAGGTAATAAAAAAGCAACGAAATAGCCTCATATTGTATTTGAGCAAAACAGCTTTTTTTCTTAAGTATTAAGTATCTTTTGTTGAAATAGTATTATGGAAAAATTCAAAGTATTTGAACCTATTTACATAATTAAAAGAGGAAAAGAAATTGTTAATTTTTTTTGTTCTATATACGGCATAAACCCGAATAACAGGTTTTCGAAGTTTGTTAAAGAATACGAAAAACTGTATCAGAACAATGATTTGCCTTTCTTCAGCTCAGAAAAGCATATTGAACTCCTTGCCGGATTCAAAGACTTTGTTGAACTTGAGATGATCTATTCTTCCGGCATATATAAAGATGCTTCAATGAGTGAACTAAAAAGATTGTTTGATGGGAATATACTTCATTTTGGCGATGCTAATCAAACACCAAGAGATTTACAATTTCAATTTTCTATTGCAGCATTGCTTAAGAATAATGGTTGTACTGTGAAAATGTGTGAACCCGATTTTATATTTCATTATGACAGAATAGATTATCCTGTTGCAGCGAAAAGATTATCAAGTCAGAAAAAAATAGAAAAACGGATTAAAGAAGCCGAAAAGCAAATATCCAAATACGATAATCCAGGTATAATTGCTTTATCAATAGAAAATTTATTTAAACAAGAAGACCAAATTATAAATAATAAACCATTTTCTCAATCAGCTGAAGAATTGGATAATAGATTTATTAATTACACAAAACAAAACTTTAATAAAGAATATTTTAATGATAGGAAATATATAAGTGCTTTTTTCTTTTATTTATCTCTCCCAGTATGTTTCAAAAATAGCTTTTATTTTGGTTATGTTAATCGTTTAATAATTGTTCCAATTGCTCCTGAGGGCAGTTGTGAATTTTTGAAATTTAAAATCCTCGGCGAGTGTCTTTAAAATATAAAAAGCAAATAGTGAGTTGAAGCTGATCAAAATGATGAATGGAAAGTAGGTTGGCGATATTTTATTTTGGATTCCCGTTACTGTCATACAGTTCTGCAGGATCACTCGCAGAATTGTTCCATACATTGGCCTTAGTCCAGAACAAATCACCGGTTTCTTCATTTGATGCAATTGTGATTTCAGCTCCGGCTTTCAGCCTGTAACCATCAGGAAACGTATATTTCTGATTGCCTGTTACCGATACAAGATACCAGCCGGTTAAGTCCATATCTTTGTCCGACAGGTTTTTTATCTTAACCTGTTCAGCTTCCTTATCCAGACCTGAAATTACAACGGATGTTTCTGAAGGCGGTGTTCAATAAATGAATTGTATCACTCACTCATAATGTTTTGTAAAAGATTGTCACATTTTATCAAATAATTTGATAGTCACTTGTCTTTTATGATTATTACCGTCTGTACTGGTATCCCGGCGCATTATAAGAAAATTTGACTATAGCCAAAGACAATATTTCTTTTTTGACGTAGTATATTCAAAAAAATGTTATAATTGAAGACATGCAAATTATTATTTTGGACAGGAGGGGAAGCTGTGCTTCAGGACAAAATTTCAAAATTCAAAGACTCATTGCATGAACACACAGAATTAAGAGCACAGGTTAATACCAGGAGAACGGTTACGCTTCTGAACGGAAACCTTGTCAGTAACCTGCGTTCTGACGAAAGTGGAGTTTCCGCCCGGGTATACATGGGTGGTGTTTACGGATTTGCCTCAAGTGCGGAATATACTGACGAAAAAATCAAGGCTGTACTGGCTGCAGCAGAGGATAATGCCAGATTCATGGATGTGAGGGTTAAGAAAAACAAACCCGCTCTTCCTTCGGTAGGAACAGGCAAAAAAGGGCTTCTGTATGAAATAAAGGATGTTGAGCAAAAAGTATATATCGATTTCGCAAAAGAAATCGACGCGTATATAAGCGGAAAATACCCGAACCTGGCAAGCCGCACCATAGCAGTCCGTGCTGACAGTATGGAAAAGCTCCTTGTTGTAAGCGACGGATTTGACTCTCATTCCGTCATACCCAGAAGTTTTGTGTATATCTTTTTGTCAGCCGAGGCCAAGGATGGTGCCACAGTAGAGTTATACAAACCATTAGGCGGTTTTGGATATTTTGATGATGTCTTCACTAATCCCGACGCCCTGCATGGAGAAATAGACACATTATATACCGAGCTTATGAGAAAGGCTGAAGGCGTATACTGTGATGCAGGTTACAAGGATGTTGTAATGCATCCGAACCTTGCCGGCATCCTCGCTCACGAAGCCGTAGGGCACACCGTGGAAGCAGATTTGGTGCTGGGCGGTTCGGTAGCTGCCCATAACCTCGGGAAGCAGGTTGCAAGCGAACTGGTAACGATGGTTGATTTTGCCCATACCGCATTGGGTGAAACCGTTCCTCTGCCTGTATACGTTGACGACGAAGGAACACCTGCAGAAGATGCAGTTTTGATAAAAGACGGTATTTTAACGGGTTATATGAACAACAGGGAAACAGCCCGGCATTTTGGAATGAAACCACAGGGTAATGCCCGCGCTTATCTGTTCTCGGACGAACCCTTAATCCGTATGCGGAATACGGCAATTCTTCCGGGTAAGGACAAACTCGAAGACATGATTGCATCCATCGAAGACGGGTATTATCTGACCGAAACAAATAACGGCCAGGCCGATACCACCGGTGAGTTCATGTTCGGTATATCCATGGGTTATGAAATCAAGAACGGAAAGATTGGACGGGCTATCAGGGATACCACTATTTCGGGTGTAGCCTTTGAAATGCTGAAAACAGTGGACATGCTCTCGGACGACATGGTGTGGACCTGCTCGGGAATGTGCGGCAAAAAACAGCCAATGCCTGTAGGTATGGGCGGCCCTGCAGTAAAATGTAAAATCAACATCGGTGGAAGATAAGGAGGTAAAAAATATGAAGACGATAAAAGAAGTAGCTGAGTATACACTCGATGCCCTGAAAAAAGCCGGTGCTGATCACGCACAGTGTATTGTATCTTCAGATAAAATCGACGAATTCAACATTGACAGCAGTGAATTCAGTTTGTTAAGGACGCTTTTCAACAGTTCCATAACAATGAAGGCGCTGAAAGACGGCAAAAAAGGCGTAATTTCAGCGAATAAACTGGACAAGGAATCAATAGACAATGCAGTACGTCAGTGTATTGCTGCAGCTGAATCATCGGTCAGTGATGAAGCTGAGTCTATTGCCCCTAAAATAAAAAATGACAGTTTTGTGTCGGGAGTTCTTACCCCCGATAAGGACAGGTTCTTTGACAGGCTCCGGGAATACCTGGACGATTTAAAAACCGATTACCCTAAAATCATCCTTGAACAAATGATATCAAAATATGTTTACAGCGACTGTGTATTTATGAATACCAACGGTGTTGAATATACCTATACCCGCGGGAATTATGATTTATCCACAATGTTTTCAGCCCATGAGGGCGAAAAAGCCTCTTCGTTCAACGGATACTACGCCAAATTTGATTCACTGGACAAAAAACTTATGGACATAGGCATGCAAAGAACCCTTTATGCTGAAAACGAACAGCAGATTCACACCAGGTCCTGTGAAGGCAAGTTCGTCTGTAAAATAATAATTACGCCTGCCTGCCTTGCTGAGATCATGTTCATAGCTTTTGGAAATTTTATATCCGATTCAACAATTATAGACGGTACAAGCCCATGGAAATCCATGCTCGGAAAACAGGTTGCATCAGAAAACCTTTCGGTGTACACAAAACCGCTGGATGAACGGGTTGTATGCGGAGAGAGGTTCACAGGCGAAGGTTTCATGAGCGAGAACATGGAGATTATCAAAAACGGTGTGCTGAAGAGCTTCTGGCTCACAAACTACGCCTCAAGGAAGACTGGTTTCCCGAGGGCTTTGAATTTGAGCCAAAACCTGTTTATTGACCCCGGTGACAAGAGTTTAAATGAACTCGTCAAAAGTGTCGACCGCGGAATTCTTCTGAACAGATTCTCAGGAGGCCAGCCAAGCACAAACGGCGACTTCTCGGGAGTTGCCAAGAACAGCTTCTTCATTGAGAACGGTGAAATAACCCATGCTTTAAGCGAAACAATGATAAGCGGAAACCTGGTTGAAATGTTCAAAAACATAGCCGGCATTTCCTTCGAAACGGTATGCGACGGCTTAACTGTTCTCCCCTACATCCTGGTTGACGGCATAACCATTTCCGGCAGGTAACGGCTATATACTGTCAAGACATGTTATAAAAGCCCGGGGCATTTTATATAATCCCCGGGCTTTTTACATGCGGTTTTCAAAAATTGCCACCTTTATGTCCGGAACCGATTCCTATTAAATTACGTCAACTAAGTATAACCGGTTAACGGGTACCTGTTTACCGCAATATGCGGTTTGTTTAAACAATCCCGCAGCAAATTTTAATATAAAGGAGTAAACTGCTATGAAAAAACTGCTATGTTTAAGCATCACATTGATTTTATTGTTAAGTTTTTCAGCTTGCGGAACAAAACCAGGAAATTCGGTTCCGACAAATACCCCCACTCCGACGGAAACCGCGGAGCCAACGGAAACACCAGGTTCTGACCAGGATTCTGATAAAGAATCCATACTTGACGGAAGTCTTGAAAGCATCCTTGATAAAATATATGAAACCGCCGATTTGAGCGAAGGTTTCAGGGATTTTACCGAAAATGGGCTTCAGACAACTGTAATAACCGAGGAAAGGCGCGCGTATTACCTGGGTAGCGAAGACATTGAATTCAAGGAGGCGCTGGCTTCCGAACCCGTAATGATGCCGTCAGCCTATGAACTGACCCTCGTCCGTGTTAACGAAGGTGCAGATATAGAGAAAATCAAGGAAGAAATCAGGGAAAATGTCAACCCGCAGAAATGGATATGCGTTGGAGTAGATCCTGAAAATGTAATAGTGGATAGTATTGGTAATGTGATAATCATCATCATGAGCGACAATGAAGGCAAAGCCCTTCACGAGGCGTTTCTTGCACTGGAAGGACAGAATTAGGCCATGGTGTTTTCCAGCATAAGTTTTTTGTATTACTTCCTGCCGGCGGTTTTGCTTGTATATTTTATGGTGCCGCGCAGGGCAAAAAACCTTGTTTTGCTTGTTTCGAGCCTGTTTTTCTATTTCTGCGGCGAACCCGTCTATTTGCTGCTGATGATTGCTGTGACTTTATCGGGTTATCTTCACGGTTTATGGATAAACAGGGCCAAAAACGGGAGATATGCGAAACTTTCGCTTATCTCCTCCATATTTTTCATTACGGCGCCTTTACTGTTTTTCAAATATACCGGTTTTGCAATTAATAACGTCAATGCATTGTTCGGATTGAAAATACCGGCACCGAAGCTCGCTCTTCCGATAGGGATAAGTTTCTATACCTTTCAGATACTGTCCTATACAATTGACGTATACCGGGGAAACGCAAGGGTACAGAAAAGTTTCATCGATTTTTCGGCCTATGTATCCCTGTTTCCGCAATTGATTGCAGGACCGATTGTAAGATACACAACCATTGAATCCGAGCTTTCGGACAGAACTCATTCACTGAACGATGCGGCTTACGGCATTAAGCGTTTTGTCATAGGCCTGTCCAAAAAGGTTATAATAGCAAACTCCCTCGGAGAGCTCGGAGATATATTATCACAACTTGGCGAAAAAACAGTATTGCTTTTCTGGCTTAAGGCCATCTCGTTCATGATACAGATTTACTACGATTTTTCAGGCTACAGTGATATGGCAATCGGCCTTGGCCGGATTTTCGGCTTTCACTTTCCTGAAAACTTCAACTACCCGTTTATTTCAAAAAGCCTTACCGAGTTCTGGAGAAGATGGCATATATCACTGGGAACATGGTTCAGGGACTATGTGTATATACCCCTTGGCGGAAACCGTAAAGGAACGGTGAAATGGCTCCGAAACATTTTTATTGTCTGGTTCCTGACCGGGTTCTGGCATGGCGCTGAATGGAATTTTATAGCCTGGGGACTTTATTTTGCAGTATTCCTGTGCGCTGAGAAACTGTTCCTTCATCGTTTGCTTGACAAAGCCCCGGTATTGTTAAGGCGTGTATATACCCTGTTTTTTATCCTGGTAAGTTTTGTTTTGTTCAACGGTGACGGCCTGGCCGGATGCCTTGCTGATTTAAAGGGAATGTTCGGATTTCTTGATGTGCCGGTCTTCAATACAGAAACACTTTATTATTTTCGAAGTTATGCTGTAACCCTGCTTGCAGCTGCCGTCGGGTCCACACCGCTGCCAAGAAAACTGGCCGATTGCCTTGGGAAATATAAACCGGCAAAAGACATGCTGAGTTTCCTGGAACCGGTCTTTCAGGCAGCATTACTCCTTTTGGTTACCGCATATTTGATAGACGGCTCGTTCAACCCGTTTTTATATTTCAGGTTTTAGATTGCGTTTTTTGAGGGATAACATGGAAAACAGGATTAAAAACATAACTGCAGTATCATTGTTTATTATAATCATATTCGGCTTTATGATCGGAAATATAGTCATGCCCGACAATGAAATTTCATACAGCGAACGGCGGACTTTAGCCCGCTTTCCCGATTTTTCCGGGCAGGAAATCCTTCAGGGCGTTTTCTTCAGCAAATTTGAAAAATATGCCCTTGATCAGTTCGTTTCAAGGGATGATTTCAGAAGCCTTAAAGCCTTTATGGTATTCAGCATCCTAAGGCAAAGGGATTATAACGGGGTTTATATTGTAAACCAGAACATAAGCAAGACAGAGTACCCGTTAAATGAAAAATCCGTTGTCAATGCGGCAGGAAAAATAAGCGATATAACCGAAAAATACCTGGAGAATATAAACACAGCCTATTCAATTGTACCCGACAAGAACTTCTTTCTCGCACGGGAAAACGGATATCTGTCCATTGATTACGGAAAACTTGCCCTGATAATGAGTGAAAACATATCCGAAAAGGTTAAGTATATAAACATATATGATTCTCTTTCAATTGACGACTATTACCGGACCGACATTCACTGGAGCCAGGACAGGCTTATCGGAACGGCAGACAGGATACTTTCCGGAATGGGAGCTGGCAAAAGAGCATCGGACATCGGGTATGTGAAAAAGGAACTGTACCCGTTTTACGGTTCCTATTACGGCCAGGCCGCAGTCAAAACAGAACCCGACACCCTTGTTTACCTGACAAACAGCACCCTTGAAAATGCGCGGGTTTATGATCATTACTACAGGGAATATATCAGCATTTATGAGCCCGAAAGGTTTAACGGAACAGATCCGTATGACGTGTTCCTTTCGGGTCAGAAACCCCTGGTTACCGTGGAGAATCCGGACAGTACCGAAAAGAGAGGCCTGCTGCTTTTCAAAGACTCCTTTGGAAACAGTATCGCCCCTCTTCTTCTTGCAGGTTATTCAAAGATAACCCTTATAGACCTTCGCCTTGTTTCATCCGATGCCCTAGACAGGTTCATAGATTTTTCGGAATACGAGGATGCCCTTTTCCTATACAGCACACAGACGCTAAACAACAGTTATATGCTGAAATAAACGGCTAATCAGGGTCTGCCTCCGAAAGCCACAGCGCGGCGCTTGCATCGCTTGGCATCTTCCAGTCACCCCTTGGTGATAGGGATACCGTTCCGACCTTCGGACCGTCCGGCATGCATGATCTTTTGAACTGCTGGCTGAAAAATCTTCGGTAGAATACTTTCAGCCATTTCTTTATTGTTTTTTCATCGTATTGATCCTTAAACGCAATTTTTGCAAGATACAGGATTTTCTCAGGCTCCGCCCTGTAGCGCAGCATATAGTACAGGAAAAAATCATGCAGCTCATAAGGTCCTATGATGTCTTCGGTTTTTTGTCCTATTTCCCCGTCCTTGTCAGGCGGAGTCAGTTCCGGAGATATCGGGGTATCGGCTATGCTTTTCAGAACCTTTGCCGTTTCATCGGATGCAATGTTATCTGCATACCATCTAACCATCCGCCTTACAAGGGTTTTTGGAATACCGCAGTTTACCGAGTACATTGACATGTGATCACCGTTATATGTGCACCATCCCAGCGCCAGCTCGGACAAATTCCCTGTTCCCACCACAAGGGCCCCTTCCTTGTTTGCCATATCCATCAGTATCTGCGTACGTTCCCTGGCCTGAACGTTTTCGTAGGTTACGTCATGAACACCGGTATCATGCCCGATATCCCTGAAATGCTGCAGGCAGGCAGCCTTTATGTCTATTTCGCGGAAGTCCGCGCCCATAACATTTATAAGTTTCGATGCATTGTCATAGGTCTTTACCGTGGTTCCGAAACCGGGCATCGTAACTGCGATTATGTTCTTTCTCGGCAGCCCGAGCATATCCATTGTCCGGGCTGCAACCAGAAGTGCAAGGGTGGAATCGAGGCCGCCCGAAACTCCTAAGATCTGCTTCTTAATCCCTGTATGCGTCATTCTTTTGGAAAGCCCTGCAGCCTGTATTGAGAATATTTCTCCGCACCGCTCGTTGCATTCATCAATGTCGGACGGTACAAAGGGATGCTTTTCTATTTTCCTTAACAGGTCCTGAAGCTCAAAGGAAACAGGCGACATTTCAACAGTCCGGGCCGGAAAAGCAAGGTCCGGCTGGGAAAATGAGGTTGAACTCATCCTTTCGTTAAACAGCCTTTTTATATCTATATCCTGCATGATTAGCTGGGATTTCCTTTCAAAACGCCTGTTCATGGCCACTATTTTTCCATATTCGGCTATATATGCCTGGCCTCCGAAAACAAGATCGGTTGTTGACTCACCAACCCCTGAGGAAGTATATACGTATGCCGCTATGCATCTTCCGGACTGGCTTGTTACAAGCAGTTTACGGTATTCGTTCTTCCCGATGACTTCATTGCTTGCCGAGAGATTGCAAAGAATTACCGCACCGTTTTTTGCATGGATGCTGGACGGCGGTACGGTCATCCATAAATCCTCGCAGATTTCCACTGCAAAACTAAGCATGGGAGTTAAACCGTCCTGGAAAATCAGGTTATTCCCGCACGGGATGTCCTGCCCGAAAAGATTCACAGTATCGGCTTTTAAGCTGCTGCCTTCGCAGAACCAGCGCTTTTCGTAGAACTCATTATAGTTTGGGATATGTCTTTTCGGAACTATGCCGCAAACCTTCCCCTGCTGTATTACCGCTGCGCAGTTGTATAACTGCCGGTCAATCACCATTGGCAGGCCCACTATAAAAACATTGCTCCACTCAGAAGATCTGTCTGTTATTTTTCTCAGGGATTTCAGTGCCTTTTCCAGCAGCAGGGACTGATGAAAAAGGTCACCGCATGTATAACCGGTTATGCAGAGCTCGGGGAAAACCGTCAGGTATACGTCCTTGCCTGCTGCTTCCTCCATGATTTCAATAATTCTCTGCGTATTGGACTCACAGTCTGCAACTCTCATTTCGGGCACGGCGGCGCCCACGCGAACCAGTCCGTATTTTAGCAAATTCATCACCTGTTTTCATATATAGATTTTTGAATAACCGCTGCAACCGGCTCTTAATGTTCCGTTATCTTCCGGAACCGGTTTTATGCTTCAATGCCGGGCACTTTTTTATTATTATACCATATTTTTCTTAATTCGATCCCCGGAAATTTTCATACAAGGCTTTTCAATAATTCGTCCCTGTATTTCTGTATCTCATCAAAGTTCATGTTCGGCACGTAGAAACTTTCAAGCTCGTCGTGCTTCTCCTTTGCCTGTTTTATTGTTGCTATTGCCCTGTTCAAAAGCATTTCGAAGTTTTCCCGGTTAAAATCCAGTACTTCGCCGTATTTTTGAATAACCGCCCCGTCCAGGAATTCATTCAAATCTATTTTTTGGGTTGGATTCCGGTCAATATGGTGTATTTTGTTCGATGTGGTCAAGGACACGTCAAGCTCCGGTATTATTAGGTGTTCAAGTTTATGCGGGTTTAATGCGCAGTAGTAAGACTCGGTATAAATACCCCGCTCAACGGCTGCCTCTCTCACCCTTTCCAGAAGACGCTCTGTACCGGTGCCGGGGTTCCCTTCTATAACTATTACTTCTTCAGTCTTAACAAGAGATGAAAGATGGTTTACCAGGCCTTCGGGCGTAATCGCCGAAGCAAACAGGCGCCGTTGTTTACCCACGACCTCCGATATACCGATCCCTGAAAAAATCCTGTCCACAGTTTCGGATATTATAACGTTTGCCTTTCCGTGATCCATTGCCATGCCGTATATCGCTTCATTGTCCCTGTAAAGGCTGTATCCTGCCTTAATGTACCTGTAAGCCCTCTGAAACAGGCTGCTGATTTCCATGTTCGTCTTAAGTATCATGTCCCTGTTTTTAACTATTCCGTCATTGTTCCAGAACCGGCCGAGGTTTATTATTTCATCCACCGCCCCCGGGTTCTTCGGATCTATAACATGCGGTGCAGTGCCGTCAATTACAGCCACATTTTTTGCCGGAACAACAATACCGTCCAGGCTTGATGGATCGCTTGAACAGTGCATATATTCAACATCGTATCCCCTGTTTAGCATTTCTTCTGCAATCTTCTTCATAAAGGTGGATTTGCCTACACCCGGCCCGCCTTTCAGAATAAATATTCTTTCTGCCCTCTCCTGGGGGAGTACATAATCGTAATAGCTGTAAAAACCCTCTGATGTGTTTCCGCCCGGAAACATATGCCTGATTCTTCCCTTTTCCATATAAATACCTCCGTTATGAAACATACCTATACTTACCCGTTTCTGAAAGGAAAAAATGCACCGTGAAACCTGTATTGACACTGTATTGGTACTGCTTCGTTATTATATGATACCGCCCGTTGATTTATAACGCGGAATAAAGTCGCTTCAACCCTTTTTTTCACGATATTTAACCATTATTCAAACTAAATTGTGTTATAATTAACATAGCTTTATCACAACATAATTTCACCCCGGGAGGTAACTTGCATGAATTATTACTATGAAAATGACATGTTCAGAATTGAAGGAATTTCAAAGGAGCACACCATTTCAGATATTGACATATATATCGGCAAAGGAATTCTTAGAAACACCTCAGGCTATATTCAGAAAAGAAACCTTGGCAAAAAGTGCCTGATTGTTGCCGACAAAAACACTTACCGCGCTGCCGGCACGGAGCTGGCTGAAGTTCTTCGGCAAGGCGGCATTTTGGCCGATGTCTGTCTTCTGTATGACAGGGAAGATGAAAGAATTGAAGCCGACGAGCTTTCGGTGGGCCAGGTTATGATGTCGCTGGAACCTGAGCCCGACTTTCTTATTGCGTGCGGCTCAGGCGTTATAAACGATATAACCCGTTTTGTTTCATTCATCGCAAATAAGCCATTTATAAGCGTCGGAACTGCCGCTTCAATGGATGGATATACTTCGGTCACAGCACCGATGATCTTTGACAGGAAGAAGATTCACAGACACGGAAATGCCCCGAAAATTCTTGTTCTGGATACAGAAATACTGAAGAATGCTCCGAATGAACTTACAATCGCCGGTTTCGGTGACGTGTACGGGAAATTCATTGCGAAAGCAGACTGGCTTATATCCAATATAACAACGGGCGAAAAAATTGACGAACAGGCATTGGACCTTATAACACAGGCCCTTGGGAAACTTACAGGCAACGTTGATGAAATAGCCAATGCAACTGATGAAGGGCTTAAAGCAATAATTGAAGGACTGATTCTTGCCGGAATAACCATTTTCACCACGGGCCAGACGCGTGCAGTGGCATCGGTGGAACATAACCAGGGCCATGTCTGGGAAACAAGGATGCTGGAAGCAGGCAGGCCGTATCCGCTGCATGGCACGGCGGTTGGATGTTCAACGGGATATTACCTGAGAATGTATGAATACTTCAAAAAAACAGACATTTCAAGGATTGACAGGGGAAAGGCAAAACAACGGTTCCTTAACCGTGATGCTTTCAGGGAACGGGCTGTAAAATGCTTCGGCGAAAGTTTCCTGTCTGCACTTGAAAAGACAAACAAATGCCTGAACCTTACCGAAGAAGATTTTGATTACCATTATGATTCCATAGTCAAAAACTGGGACAGGATTCTCAATGTCCTTGATTTCCTGCCTGGTTGGGAAGAGTATAAGAAAATATACAAAAAGTTCGGGCATCCGATCCATGCTGAAAAGATCGGAATACCTTCCGATTTGCTGAGGTACACGCTTCCCTGTTCCACTTTTTACAGGGACAGGTATGATTTCGTATTCGTAATGAATATCCTTGGCATCGCAGACGATATCGCAGAAAAGGCGCTCGAGGATTACAGGAGGGAAGAATAGGCTACTTCCATTTTTTCCTCCTGTTAAGAAGCGCTGAAATATGATCCTGCTCTTCAGGAACCTGTTTTTTCCCGGGTTCCTTTTTTTCTTTCCCTTTCCTGTCTTCTTTTCCAGGTTCAGTACCGGTGCCTGCCCCTGCAGTTGCAGCAGCCCTCTCTGCCCCCGGTTCATTCACGGTTTCTTTTGCTGCAGGCGAAAACACCGTTTTCCGCTCGGGAACCAGGTTACCTGCAATTCGGCTAATTGCAGGAGCCATTTTCCGATTATAGAAATCTGACAGTGGTTTGAACGAAAGCTGGAGTTTTCTGAACGCTATGTCAATAAGCAGCAGGACTAATGACAATATAATGAACAGGTTTGTTATATTTCTTTTTCCCCCGGTATTCTGCACGCTTCCGCTGAAAACCTCGTCGGGCTCGGTTATTATTCTTCCCCCGCCGGCTTTTGCGAGCTTATTAAGGAAATTTTCCGAATCCCCCAGCACACGGTACTCATCATGATACGGCATCGCAATACCTGTGTTTATCGTAGTTCCGGCAGCATTAAGGTTTATAATGTATGCACCCGGTTCATTTTTGTCAATCTCTCCTTCATATACACCCGGGGCTTTCACGTGAAGTTCAATGTCCGACGAAGTACCGTCCGGAGATACAATTACACCTTCAATACTGTCAACCTGCGGAAAATCGCCAGTCTCGAAGGTTAGCGTTATTACGCCTTTTCCATCCTTTACTGCCGTATTCACAGAGTATCCTGTGTTTATGTTCTTCTGTACCATCCAGCTTACGAGGTTTCCCCAGAACAGCGGCGCATCCTGCCACATTGACCATTGCGATGTCCAGACGCCCTGGATATCCGATGTCCATGCTGCAGTTCTTCCCAGCCCGTACTGCCATACTGCCAGAACCGGGTCCTCGGTATCACTTTTGAATACCATACGTGCGCTGGGCTTTATTCTTGTTGCAACATATCCGTCAAGAGGCGGTACCGCTTCAATTCCTTTTAAAAGACCCATTGAACTGGCAAGTTCGGGATAAAAATGCCGGTTCTGCAGGTATTTCTGACCTGCCAGAAAGGTTTCCTTTGCGAAGATCGTGGGAATATCCGAGAATTCATCGGTATGATAATATCTCCCTTTTCCGCCGTAGGCAAGAGCCTTTAATAAAAGGGTGTCTGCCTCTTTTCCCACCGCAACCGTTGACAGCGTAATGCCATCGGCGTTTAGGCCGTAAATGATTCTTTCATAGCCTTGCTTTTCAGCCTGGCCGTCGGTCAGCAGGATAATATGCTTGAGCTTTGCATCCCTGTTTCGAAGGTCCTGCCATGCTGCTTCAAGAGGATGAAGTATCTGGGTCCCTCCTTCCGGCCTTATCGAGCCAATCATATCAATTGCTTCATTTTTGTCGGTTACAGGTTCGGTTCTTATTACCCACTGGACTGCATCATCAAAAGCAATCACCCCGAGCTGGTCATTCTCGTCAAGCAGTTTCACCGTCCGTATTGCCGCCTCTTTTGCCAGTTCGAGCTTCGAAATCCCGAATGCACCATCGGTCATGCTGCCCGATTTGTCTATTACAAGCACAAGCCCGAGACCGGGGCTTTCGCTTTTATCGCTTATATCCATGTTTACCGGCAGAACCGTTTCAAGAGGCGTATCAAAATACCATCCCGGAGCGTAGCTGTTTTCACCGCCTGTTACCAGGAGCCCTTTGCCCTGGTTTTTAACAGCCTGCTCAAGAAGCGTCACAAAGTCTTCGTTAAGCCAGTCATAGGAAATGTCAACAAGGATAAAGGCATCATATTTGAAAATTTCCTGCATAGTAACGGGTACTTCCCCGGGCTTAACCCTGATAATCTGTGCATACTCTTCAATAAAACGGACCAGGTTCTCACCACCGCTGTCCTTTTCAACAAGCAGAATACGCGGCTGGTCCAGGACCTGGGTAAAAGTTGACATCTCGTTGTTCTGAAAAACCGTATCGCTTTCGGCAACAACCTCGGCAGTATATGTAACAATCCCGCCCTCCTCGGCGGTATCCGAGAAAGTAAAAAGGTTCTCGCCCCTGTAAAGTTCAACCTCCTTCTCCTGGGCAAGGGTCCTGTTCTGATAAAGCCTTATTACCGCCTTGGTATCAACGGTGCTGTTTATCTTTACAGATATATCATACCGTTCCTTCGAATTTACCTGTTTCGGAGCATTGAATTCCTCTATCTGCACTTCGTACCCGATATTTCCCGGAAAAGGAGCCACATCAATTGTATACCCGAGCCTGCTTAATAGTTTTGCTTTTTCAACAGCATTTCCCGAGGTTTCTTTGCCATCGGTTAAAAGCACAAGCCTTTTGGCAGTGTTTTCAGGCATTATTGAATGGGCCAGCGTCAATGCGTTCTCTATATCAGTTCCTTCGGTCCTGATTCGTGTGTTCAGCGGAAGTGATTTTCTGCTGTCATCAGGCATTTTTACAACCACAGCATCAGCGGCAAAGGATATTATACCGGTGATATCCCTCCTTGAGGCGTGCTTTAAAGAGTCCTCGATAAAAAACTGCAGTATGCTGCTGTTCCGGTTCATGCTGTCGGATACGTCGGCAATAAAAACAGTGCCGGTCTGTTTCAGCGTTGTTCTTATACCCGGGGATGCCAGTGCCATGGACAGGCATAATACCAGCATAATCCGAAGTGCAATGATCGCGCGTTTCCTTGCTTTCGTGCTGAAATACAATTTTCTGCCGGTTATTATGATAAAGGCAGCAAGCACCGGAATAAGTGCCAGTGCCCACGGATTGTCAAACGTAACTCCGATTCGCATAATACCACCATTCAAACAACAGTATTGCAATCGCCAGTGCCAGCAGCGGCAGCGTCAGGCTGAAGGAGGATTTTTTCAGGGGTATGCTGGTATCGTGTTCAATACCGGTATCGGCGCTGATGCCGTATGAAATCCTCTCCATAAGCCATTCGTCGGGAACATTTACATCGAAATACGTGTTTATGTCACCGTCGGCCTTTACCTGCGAAAGGCTGTAAATTCCCGGTTCGTCAGTATCCAAAAAAGGCTCTGGCGGAAATGGGGGCGCTGCCTGCAAACGTTTACCGTCAGGAAGGTAAACATAGGCTGTCAGTGTATTGGGGTTTAGCCGGAACTGTACTGCATCGCCGACTGTCAAACGTTCTGTTACTGCTCCCCTGGACGGAGCATACTCATTAACAATATTCGAAATCAGAATGGGAAACTCGGTTCTCAGGGGAAGGTCGGTTTCAAGCAGATCAAACCCGAAAACCAGGATATCCAGGTTTCCGACAACACCTTCCATAATAATCGGGTTCCCGTTGCATTCCATTATTACTTCAGCCCATTCGGGCTTATCAATAATACGTGTTCTGCCGACCGAAAAACTTAACCGGTCTATATACCTGAATATTTTATGATCGGATCTTCCGATTTCAGGCGTATCCATCCATCCGCCAACGGGGAAAAACTCGTTCGGAGGCGGTGAAAAAACTACGATGTTCCCGTCTTCAGGCAGCTTCGAAGGGATAAACCGGTCAAAGATATACAGGTCATAGTCTTCATAACTCACTTCGTCAGGCGTCGTTCTGAATAGTTCCACTCCGTCAATCAATGAAAACACTTTTTCAAGAAAATAGTTTCCTTCTGAAACAAGAAGCACTTTTACGGTTTCTTCGGAATGCACAACCTCGTAGGCATTGTTGTCTTCCTGGAGAATATCATCGGTTTCAATGCTTACCCTCATGGTTCTTACTGTATCGGGTATCCTGTCCCACCATATCGTTTTTGTCTGGCTGCCCGGAACAGTTACCCACCTGGAATCAAGAAACTCGCCGTCGCCGTAAAGGCTTACGGTTATTTCGGCCTCATCGCTTCCCTGGTTCCTGAGAACGGTCATGGCCGTAATCCTGTCTCCTGTCCTTGAGTGAGTAAAACCCGTTACAGCAACATTATCAGTCCTTCTTTTATACTCGGAAAACTGTACCTGTTCATCACCAAACCTAAACGGCGTATCTGAAAACAGAACAATCCGGGCGCCGGGATCCTGGCTTTTTAGCGACAAAACCAGTTCTTCAGCCTTGGCTGTATCCACGTAGCCCCATGACTGCCTGATTGATTCTATGCTTTTTTTAACATCATCCTTTGATGTGGAATCGTAAATCAGCACATGGGCCTCCCTTCCGATGCTCACAACGGTTATCCTGCTGTTGCCGGGCAGGGAATCCGCATATTCAGCCGCATCCCTTTTTGTGGCAACGAGCCTTGTTGGTTCTATATCCGAAGAGGCCATGCTGAGTGAATGATCAATTACAATAATAACTGATTCCACCGTATCTGACTGATGCAGTACTGAAAAACCTGTTAAGGCAAGAACAATCAACAGCGCAGCAGCTATCTGCAGGAAAAGAAGCAAGTTTTTCTGCAGCTTCTGCCACGGAGTCCTGGCCTGCATGTCGCTTACAATCCTGCTCCACAAAATAAGGCTTGATACCGTAACATTCTCCCTTTTCTGTTTCAGAATATACAGCAGAATAATCAAAGGTACGACCAAAAGGCCTATAAAACCGTACGGTGTTAAAAATGTCAATGGCTCACATCCTTTATAGCAAGGCTTAATGAAGACAATCAGCCGATGACTGTTTTCAGCATTAAATCAACAGGCATGCTTGAAGTAAGCGCAGCAAAATGGACTCCCCATTTCCTGCACTGCTCGCCAAGCTTTGCCAGGTGCTGCTTCAGCGATTCCTCATACCTTTTAAGTAATGCAGCTGATACCGTCACTTCAATTGCCTCACCGGTTTCACTGTCTATTAGCTTAACGGCCCCATTCAGGACGGGTGACATTTCTTCCGGTGAAAGCACGAGACACAGAAAAACATCCTGATTCCTGTACTTCAGATATTTAAGCCCTTCTTCAAGTCCTTCCCTCAACAGGCCGTCGGTAATCACAAAACTGACACCGCGCCCGGTTTTCCATTCCATGTTCCGCAGCGCATCTGAAAAATTGCTTTTCCCCGAAGCCTTTAAACCGGCAAGCAGATTATCCACTTTTATATAGGCCGACTGGGTTCGGAACGGGCCGTAAGTGCCATGTATTTTTTCATTCCATGGATTCACATATACGCTGTCGTAGGACAGCAGGCTTATGTAAGAAACAGCGGCAGCCAGCCGGCATGCAGCAAAAAACTTGTTCGGTGTTCCATAATCCATCGACAGGCTGATGTCAGGAAAAACCTGGACAGGGGCTTCACGCTCTTCCATGTAGAGCTTCACGAACAGCCTGTTAAAACGCCCGTAGGCGTTCCAGTCTATTCTCCTGAAGTCGTCGCCGGGTACATATTCCCTGAAATCGGAGAATTCAACCGAAGTTCCCTTGCTTTTTGATTTCCTGTTCCCTGTTGCCTGCCCGGAAACAGGTGTTTTTATCTGCATCGCAAGGGAATGGATTCTTCTTAGTTCATCGTTGTCAAGTATTTTCACTGATAAGTCTTCACATCCTTTATTATTCCGTCAATTATCATATCCGGTGTAATATTGTCGGAGACTGCATCAAAATTGACAAATATCCTGTGTCTCAATGAAGGATAAGCCACTGTCTGAATATCCTCGAATGAGACATTATACCTTCCGCACAGCAAAGCCCTTATCCTTGCGGTACTTATAACAGCCTGGGCACCGCGCGGACTTGAACCGTACCTGACATATTTTTTAACCGGTTCGGGTGAAGCCGCGTCATCAGGACGCGTTGCCATAACAATCCGGATAGCATAATCAAGAACGGGTTCTGCTATTGGAATCTCCCTTGCCGCTTTCTGTATTTTTATTATTTCCTCGGCATTTGTAACCTTTTCAACCGTCTCTTCCGTGTTTTTCGTAGTCAGGTTGATAATTCCCTTCAGTTCATCAAAACCCGGTGAAGGTACATTGAGCTTGAAAAGGAACCTGTCCATCTGTGCTTCGGGCAACGGATACGTACCCTCCATTTCGATCGGGTTCTGGGTTGCCAGCACAAAAAACGGTGTCGGAAGTTCATATGTCGTGTTGGCTATCGTAACGGTTTTCTCCTGCATGGCCTGCAGCATTGCGCTCTGGGTTTTCGGCGTTGCACGGTTTATCTCGTCGGCCAGTACTATATTACTGAAAATAGGCCCTGGCTGGAACTTAAACATTCCCTGTCCGCCCTCTTCCCTGTCTATGATATTTGTTCCCGTAACATCGGCAGGCATAAGGTCGGGAGTGAACTGGATACGTGAAAACTGAAGCCCCATAACCTTTCCCAGTATATTTACGAGCCTTGTTTTGCCAAGCCCGGGCATACCCTCAAGAAGGACATTTCCTCCGGCAAGCATGCATATTATTACCTGCCGTATAACCTCCTTCTGTCCTATCATATGCCTTGAAACTTCTGCCTCAATCCTTGAGACTGTCTCCAGTACTTTTTCAAAACTTTCCCTATCGGTCTGCACCATTCGATCCTCCCTGTCAATAAACGCCTGTACAGGCGATTTCTATGCTCACTATACGGCAAACACGCCATATATTTTAAACTGCTAATCCAGCGAACTGAAATAGGACTTGACAAGCTCCTTCATACCCGATGGAATATCCTGTTTCTCCATGGACTGAACCGCTTCGGTACGATATTCGCTAAGCACTTCCCGGTACGGTACCATTGCACCTTTTTTTACAGGCGCTCCGTCTGCTTCGCTGTATGTGCTGCTGCCCGAATCGAGCACCCTGCCGGATAAGGTTATTTCATTTCCTTCTCCGCCGAGGTGTTCAGGTACATAGATTCTCTTATAGTCTTCCTCTTTCCATTCCCCTGGTGCTCTTCTGCCCCCGGACTGCTCACCATCGGAATAGCCCATATCAGTGCCTGTTGAGCCTTCTCCGGCACCGCCGCCGCTTTCTCCGCCCATCTGCTGATTATTTCCGCTGCTGCCGTTTCGGGCCATGCCTCCTCCTTCATTTCCGGCCTGATTTTGGTTTTGATTCCCGCCCTGGCTTCCACTGTTATTCCCGGGCTGCTGCCCGCCTTCGTCCGAACCATTATTGTTACCGCTTTCGCCCGGCTGCCGCTGCATTCTTCCTGTATTTCCCGAAGCTACCCTTCTGTCAACCGCACTAATTGACCTGCGTGCATTCCCCAGTGCATTGCCGACATCACCAAGGGCATTTTCGAAATCCTGCTGTCCTGCCGCATTCTCTTCTGCCTGTTGAATCAGTTCCATAAGGCTCTGAACCAGTTCATTACCGCTAATTTCCCCGGAGCCGGCACTTGCCGCAAGATTCTGAAGTGCATCGGAAAGCATTGAATTATCACCCATATTCATTGCCGCCTGTTTAAGCATTTCGGCTAATTCCTTTATTTTTTCGTCATTATCGGGCTCTTCCGCCAGCTTTTCAAGGGCTTCACGCAAGCTTTCCCCATCTTTTTCTGCAAGTGCTTCGGCGATATCCCGTGTTAATTGCGAGTTGTTCAGAACATTTTCGAGGGTTTTTAAACCCCTCAGCGGATCCTGTCTTTTCAGGTTATCCAACTGGTTTTCCATCTGTGCCAGGGCTTTCAGCGCATCCTCTTCGGATTTGGCTTTCCTGAATTCCCCCTTAAGTTTTTCAAGGGCTTCTTTCAGCTGTTCCATTTGTTCATCGCTTATTTCGGGGTTTTTCTGCTTTTGGCTTTTTATCTCGTCTTCAATCTGTTTCTCGCTCTCTTTCATTTTCTGTATCAGCGACTCCCTGATTACGGTGTCTCCATGCACCCTGCCCGGGATAAAAGTCAGCAAAAAGGCTGTTATAACAAGGCATGCCGCAGTAATATACAATCTTTTATCAACTCTTATCCTGTAGGCCGAAGCAAGGTTCGTGCTTTCAAGAGCCCGCTTCGTGTCCTGTCTTTGCAGCATGGCAACTTCAGAATTATCACCCATGAGGTACCACGCTGTTATAATCCTTTCCTTCAGGCCAAGGCTGTCAGCCGTCATTATAAGCTGCTTTTTCGCAGGAATAAAAAACAGCGACACATTAAGCGCTATATATAAACCCACTCCGATAATCACCAGCATTTTATGTCTTACGAATGGAATAACATATAACATTGAAGCTAGCACCAATACCAGCGATATTATGCCGGTAGCTGTCAGGGAATACAAAAACACTTCAATTGCTCTGTGAAAAAAGATTTTAAGTTTCAGCGGCCTTAAGGCCTTTAATATATATTTTTTATCCATGGAATCACCGGTGCATTATGCTATTTTTTTCTTATCAAAGGGCTCAGCATTATTGAGCTCATGAATATTAGCAATGCTGAAGCAAGGATATCAAAAAGACCGTTTGCTATCCACGGCTTCAGGAACCTCAGTATACTTGTTTCATAGGCAATCTGCGAATTAATTTCCGATGCCAGTTCTCCCCACAGGCTGTACCTGAAGCTGTAATAATCACCCTTGTCAAAATAAAAGGAAGTAAAACCGAACACAGGTGAAGGAAACAATGATGTCAGGTATGTTGCGTATGTAACGTCGATACTGCTGTGAGTAACATATTCCATAATAATTGCGCGGAATCCGAGTACGAAAAAGGTTCCAAAGGTCAAAAGACCTAAGAAAATGTATGTTGAGATTATTGCTACAATGCTTTTCCTGAATAACGTGGAAAAGAAAACACCGCTGCTTGCGACAAAAAATGAAGTCAGAACATAGAATATAAGCAGTTTCACGATTTCCATTATCCCGATTCCGCCGAAGAAGAATACCATGCCCAATACAGGCATTGAAGATAACAGGAGAAGTATTGAGTGAGCAACGGATATCAGGATTTTCCCGATTATAATATCATGTGTGGGCGTCTGCGTTACAAGCATCAGTTCAAGAGTTTGTCTTTCGCGCTCACCGCTGATGGATGTTGCCGTCATTGCCGGTACAATAAGAAAAAGCAGCGCAAACTGGAATACAATGATGTAGTTGTAGGCATCTACCGCAAGCCGCGGATCGAAAGCGCTCGTACTGTACCGATCCAGCATGTTGTTTCCCAAAAAGAACAGAAGCAGTATGCCTGTCAACAGAAGTACATAACAGCTTATCAGCACCGGTGTCCTCCAACCGCGCAGCTTGGTTTTCATATCTTTCAGGAGGATAGGATTATTGATTATTTTCATTTTCGCTACTCCTTTCGGTAAGGCTCATAAAGACAGCTTCCAGTGAGCATTCTTCGGGGTGGAATGAAACAACCGGAATTTCATTCTCAACCAAAGTTTTTAAGACCCTAACAGAGGTTTCCTCCCCTCCGCTGACCTTAATCTCAATGACCCCCGCAACTGAGCTGAGTTCACCAACTTCAGGCATTTCCATAAGAATCTTTACAGCTTCTTCCTCTTTCTCCGCAACCTTGATCTTAATCAGCCCGGACTGGTACATCTTTTCGGTGATTTCTGCAACAGAACCGCTTGCCACAAGCCGCCCCGAGTCTATAATACCGATTGATGTACACAGTTCGGCTAGTTCAGGCAGTATGTGAGAACTGATCAAAACCGTCTTTCCCATGGTACGGAGTTCTTTCAGTATTTCCTTCATCTCCACCCTTGCTCTGGGATCAAGCCCCGAAGCAGGTTCATCAAGAATAAGGAAATCCGGATCGTGGATTAAACTTCTTGCAAGACACAGCCTTTGCTTCATTCCTCTTGATAATGTATCCACATAGGCGTCCCTTTTATGTGTCAGCCTGACCAGTTCCAGGAGAGAATCGGTCAGTTCCCTGCATTTTTCACCGTAAATCCCCTGCAGTCCGCCATAAAACTCCATGTATTCCGATACCTTCAGATCATTGTATACGCCGAAGAAATCCGGCATATATCCTATCCGGCCTTTAACTTTCAGGGGATCTCTGAAAAAATTCAGGCCGTCTATATAAACCTTTCCTGATGTGGGAGCAAGAAGCCCTGCAATAATACGCATTGTCGTCGTTTTTCCCGCGCCGTTGGCGCCTACGAACCCGTATATCTCGCCCCTGGGGATCTCCATGCAAAGCCTGTCCACTGCCATAGTCTTTTTAAACTTTTTCGTCAGGTTTTCAACCACCAGCATCATTTGGATACCCCCTTTATATAAATGTCAGGCATTGTAATTCTTTCACTGTAATAGTATGAGCTGGGTGCGGCAATACTCATATTATAGTTATAGTATCCATAATAACCTTCTATCTCCACAGGCTGGCCAAGCTCCACTACGCTGATTCTGACACCTACTTCATTACCCGAACCTATGTATTGCGACATATTATTTTTTACCGTAACGTCGATAACCAGGTCCCTGTTGGATTCGAATGCGAATTCATCCCATGCCCTTGTTATAACATTATACAGGTAGAACCTGTACTTGTTCGGCGATAATCGTACTGACGGATTCTCCTCAAGGTAACGTTTAATGTCCGGCGGTATGTATCTGCCAACCGTAAAGCGCATTTCATCAACAATTATATTATCGGGCAGAACATACTCAAACAGCAAATCCCCCGTATTAAGAATTCCTAATCCGGCTTCCTTGTCATTTATGGCAACGTCCTGCCCCTGGTACTTGCTTGAAGTTATTACTCCGGGCGGTATTTCCGTTTCCTGCCCCTTCACAAAATTAAGGGAGGATTTTACTGCAACAAGGTTTTTATTATATGTCTTCGGTTTTTTTGAATTTACAGTCAGGTCATAACTAAGTTCCTGCTCATTCATCGCTATCAGCGTAAATGTCGGTCTTCCCAAACTGCTGCTGCAGGTCTTGTCCAGATAGTCCTCAACCAGCCTTCGTTTTTGCCTCAGTTCCATAAAATTTGGAGGATAGTCCCTGCGATTTGGGTAATAGGTTTTTCCGTACAGCTTCTCAAGATAGTCATCCGGTCTTTTGAATACATCCTTACTGTCAAGGGGTATATCCAGCGTAACCGAATCCCACGCGACAATATCACCAATACGAACAATGCTGTTCCCGATAACAAGCACTGCATCAAGCAAATCATAGGGCGTGGTGTTTTCAATAACACCTTTGATGCTCCCGTCCTTTACCTGGATATTTTTCAGGATATTCCCGTCAAACGGTATGGTTTTCTGTGCATACAGCGTCTTCGGCGTCCATAGCGCTACATTGTACTGTTCATATTTAACCCGGTCTCCGACCGTATATTTTGCAGCAATCTGGTTATCTGCCGTGCCCCTGTAATACCTGTAATAATTCTCCCTCTCAATAAAGGGCGCATAAATGCCGTTACCCGAATCATACTCTATGGTTATCGTGCCGCGGCGGTTGTTAAAAGCGCCCATTACAGAAGAAACGTAAGCCTTGTCCGAACCCGATTCTGTTTCAATCAGCGAAACGGTATTAACAATAGCGCTGTTCAATCTCGTTTTAAAACCGAAAATGTACATCCCTGCAAGGAACACAACCGACAGTGCAGGGATCAGCACCCATGCCAGATCTCTCCTGTCCTTTCTTTTCAGAACCAGGTACAGTACAGGACCTGCGAGTATCACATATATGCCGAGGATTATAAACATCAACCCGTAAGGAGGCATCCTGTCATAGGGCACATCGGTTGCAATATCCTGTATATACGTTCCTCCCGAGTTTGCATACCTCCTGTAAAAACCATTGCCGTAATCATAGAAACGATCCTCGATACCGGTATCGGTATACTTGAAAACACTCTCCATAAAAGCAGTCTTGTGATGCCACGAGGCGAACGGCTCGACGGTAGGATCAAAGGTCAGAACAATAACCGAACCGGTTCCTTTCCGGTAATGTATCGCAATGGGATTGTCATGTTCTCCAACAATAATATAGTCGTCGGAAAATATGTTCTGATTGCCGGGGTCTGTATAATCCTCGCTGTAATCTATGTATTTTAAGCCATGATTGCCTTTTGCCAGTTTAAGGTTTATACCCGCGGCATCCCTGCCTGTAAATTTTTCCAAAATGTCTTCAGTAATGGCATCTTCAACCCGCGTAACCGAAAAGGGTTTAAGGCTTTCGGGCAGACCCCTGTATACCTTCTGCCACGAAATTCCGGTGGTTGTAACCAATAACCCGCCGGTTTCAACCCATTCTTCAAGAACCGAGAGCTGCGTCTTGTCAAGAAGTGATGTATCATACCTGCTTATTATAAGAAAATCAAAGTTCTCCATGATTTCCTGCATGTCCGGAAAGGAATCCCTGTCCAGCTGGATCACAACGGCTTCATGTTTCTCGAAATACTCGTCATAAAGCGGAAGTTTATACTGCTGCATCTGCTGTGCTGTTGCCAAATCACTCGAAAAAAATGATTTGACTTTCTCCGCCACATCCTTGTCAATTGCCAATGAGACGGTATACCCGTTCAGCCAGTTAAATGCATCCTTGTCCTCGGACAAAACTCCTATCATCATAATATCCGGCGAAAGAAGCCTTTTAAAATTATATTCGGTCTGGTACCGAACCTTTTTCTTCTCAACCAGCCGGATATCAATGCCCCTGTGCGCAGTAACAACAGGTATTTCAATGGCTATCTCCTGTTCAATACCGGCTATCAGTTCAACAGGCTTTGAAACAACAACTTTTCTTGACTGGTCCAGGTATGCTTCAACTTCAATTTCACCCGATATATTCCTGTTTGTTGAGCAAACCCTTATAAAAAGCCTGGACCATGCACCAAGTTTCGCAATTCCGCCATAGCCGCCCTCAACCTCAATGTCAATATCATCCTGAAGCGGCGCTGCAAAAACTGCTGCCTGTTGAGATGCACAGAAAGAAACGACGGTTAAAATCAACAGCAGTAAGCAAACGGCTTTCCTGTTTTGCAAGACTAACAACCCCTTAACGTTTTTTAGCAGAATTTTAAAATATCAACACTATTTATCATTATATCTTCTATATATGACGAATCACAGCTTAAAAAGTTTCAAAAATGCAAAATGATGCTTTTTATGTTATTTTATCAAACTTCGAGACGGTATTTCCCTCCCGGCTCCCGCTTTATAAGCCCTTTCATTTCAAGGCTCAGCAAAATACTGTGCAATAACGGCATTTCAACTGGGAGCTTTTTTTGAATCTCATCTATCTGCAGGGACTCATAAGACAGAAGTCCTATTACCTCCCGCTCCTCGTCATTCAGTCCATGAATTCCAAAACCGCCGGGACCCGGTGTGTTTTCAGTATCAAAATGCTTATACCAGTGAAGCTCTTCAAGTATATCCTGAACCGATGTTACAAGTTTTGCCCCGTCCTGTATCAGCTTGTTCGTACCTTTGCTGTTGACACTTACAACGTTTCCGGGCAGAGCGTAAACATCCCTGCCCTGCTCCAGTGCCAGCCTCGCTGTTATTAATGAGCCGCTTCTTTCACCGGCTTCAACCACCAATACGCCAACCGACATCCCGCTTACAATCCTGTTTCTTACAGGAAAGTGGTGGGGTGCCGGTTCAGCACCCGGGGGATATTCTGAAATAACCGCACCGTTTTCAATAATGCTCTCCATCAGTTTTTTGTTTTCCGGCGGGTAAACCATGTCGAGACCGCATCCCAAAACAGCAATTGTCCGTCCGTTAACGGACAATGCACCCTGGTGCGCTGCCGTGTCTATTCCCCTGGCCATTCCGCTGACCACGCATATACTGTTCTGCGCAAGTTCGCCGGAAATCTTCCTGGCAAGGGACAATCCATAACCTGAAGCCCTTCTTGATCCGACAACGGCAACCGCAAGTACATCGGCTGCCAGTTTTCCCTTCACATAAAGACAAATTGGGGGATCACAGATATTTTTCAATAGCTCTGGGTATGTACTGCTGTTTAAAGTAACCACATCAATATTTTTCCTGTGTATTTCCTCAATTGCCCTGTCAGCCGCTTCCCTGTGCCTTGCGGACAATATCGCATTGATATTGTCACGGCTAAGTATACCGGTCTTTGCCAGTTCAACTGCATCAGCCCTGTATATTTCAGCAGGGCTGTTGAATATCCTTAACAGTTCAACCTTTTTCCTTGTTATAATGCCTTTCAGATTTGCAAGCCAAATCCACTCTTTCAGATCCGGGTTCATGCCATCCTCCCGTCAAAACAGATTCCTGTCAAGTATCCTGTACTGTATGGCTTCGGAAATATGTACGGCATTGATGTTTTCCGCCCCCTCCAGGTCCGCAATCGTCCTTGCAACTTTCAGAATCTTGTCGTGAGAGCGCGCGGTAAGCCCTAACCTGGAAAAAGCCTTTCTAAGCAAATCAGCTTCCTCTTTCCCGAGCCGGCAGTATTTTCTGACCATTAGAGAAGTCATCTGGGAATTGCAGTAAATGCCCTCCTGCGAAAAACGCTTTCTCTGGATACTCCTGGCCTTGTTCACCCTTTTTCGTATATCGGCGGAAGACTCGGAAACCGTATCGGAATTCAGTTCACTGTACCTAAGCGAAGGTACCTCCACCTGGATATCCATTCTGTCGAGCAACGGTCCGGAAAGCCTTCCGAGATACGTTCTCACCTCGTTCTGCGTACAGGTGCATTCTCTGGTATCATCAAGATAATAACCGCACTTGCAGGGATTTGCGGCAGCTATAAGGGTTGTACTGCACGGATATGTAATGGATGCATTAATCCTTGAAATATTTACAAAACCGTCTTCAAGGGGCTGCCTTAAAACTTCAAGGGTGTTTTTGCCGAACTCGGGCAGTTCGTCAAGAAAAAGCACGCCTAAATGGGCAAGGCTTACCTCTCCCGGTTTGGGAATTCTTCCGCCGCCGATCAGGGATATTGAGCTTATCGTATGATGAGGTGCCCGAAACGGCCTTTTTGTGATAAGGGAGGAATCGGGCGGCAAAAGCCCCGCAACACTGTAGATTTTAGTTATTTCAAGAGCCTCTTCAAAGGTCAGATCGGGCAGTATCGACGGCATCCTGCGGGCAAGCATTGTTTTGCCCGATCCGGGGCTGCCGATCATACTAAGGTTATGACCGCCCGCGGCTGCAACTTCAAGAGCTCTTTTTACATGTTCCTGACCTTTCACATCTGCAAAATCGGGCTGGTTTTTTGATTCCTCGTCGGAAAACAAATCCGCATCGTTCTCAGCATAAGGCAGGTTTATCTCCCCGTTAAAATGCTTCACTAATTCGGACAGGTTTGATGCAGGTATAACTTTTATTCCTTTTACCACCGATGCTTCCCCGGCGTTTTCACATGGCGTGATTATTGCTTCGAAACCTTTTT
>Ga0134094_1001050_pt1 | contig 28759 bp, 19 predicted proteins | sample 5_1taG_FD_94458 | JGI IMG/M metagenome (GOLD analysis project Ga0134094, IMG submission 94458) | Switchgrass degrading microbial communities from high solid loading bioreactors in New Hampshire, USA - 5_19_20_110_A1 metaG | ecosystem: Engineered > Bioreactor > Semi-continuous > Anaerobic >... | reverse complement strand
TCAGCACCCAAATCGCTTCCGGCTATTTCAACGAGCGCCCTGGTGATTGCCCTCCTATACAGCGGATCGGTCTCGGCTGTGAGCAGGTTGATCAGAGCAGGGACTGCGGCCCCTGCGTGGCTGCCAATGGCGCTCAAGACTCGTATGGCGTAGAGGCGATCGACCTCCTCCGGGCCAGCCTCAGGCCGGCGAGCCTCAGATTGTCCGATCTCAGACCGTCCATCTTCCAGCCGTTCGGCCTCCAGCCATCCGACAAGCCTGTTCACTATCGTTTGATTTGCTCTTCCTGCCTCCACAATCACGGGAGCCAGCCGCCACTGCCAATCTTCGCTCAGAGCAGGAAGGCTGTCGAGTATCATTCCTGCCAGATCTTTCATTGCGGCGCCTGCCGCAGCCAGTATGTTCACAGCGCTTTGTCTGATATCCTGGTCCTCGTCCTCTGCGGCTGCCAAGGCTACGAGTTCCTCAGCTAGGTCGGGCGGGCAGACACCCGTGAGTTCCCACCCTCTGATCGCCGCCCTGCGAATGTCCAGGTCGCCACCGCGATCCAGAGCAATCGCTGACAGCACAGGTATGAGTGCCTCTGCCGACTCGTCGAGCCCGACCAGACTCACTATGACTGCACTGCGGACATCGGCGGACTCGTCTTCGAGCCCCGCCTTTAGTATCTCAACCATACCCGCCCGCTTGTCGGGCTTCAACCGGCCATATAGGCGCGGCAGTTCCTGTGCTAGCAGAAGACGTTGTGCAACGGTCCCGCTGCGCAGATACTCGAGGGTTGCGTCGTCAGCATCACCGTATGTTTCGAACACCCATACGAGAGCATCTCTTGTGCGCGGTGCCATTTCGGGATTCTCTATCGCGGCGAGCAGAGCCGCCAAGAGAGCTGATGTACCCGGCCGCAGACTCGACAGGGCGGTGTTGGCAGCGAACGCAACGCGCAGGTTCACGTCGACCCGTCCAAAGACTAAGGCCAGCAGGGACTCCTCGTCTGAAGCTCCAATGCTCCTCAGGGCGCCTGCCGCCGCAACCCGCACGTCCGCGTCCTCCTCTACGTCCATCAAGGCCTCACTCAGCCGCCCGACAGCCTCCGACGCCTGCTGGCCGAGGCCTTCGAGCGCGATGATCGCCGTCCGCCGGACCTGAGGCGATGCATCGTCCATGAACGCGATCAGATAGGGCACCGCCCCGGCGCCGATTCTTCCGGCGACCTGGACTATCGATCGCCGAACTGTGATTCCGGTCGTGCCAGAGAACCTCTTCATTCCTTCGGACAGCTTGGGCAGTGCAGATTCTCCAATCGTCTCCAGGGCTGACGCCGCAGCCTGGCCCACCTGGGACTGCGAGTCGGCAAGCAGGTTGACGAGCGCACCGATCACTTCGCCGCTCACTCCATGCCCCGCCATATGAGCCTCGACGACTGCTTGTATTGCTGCCAGCCGCTCTGCCGACTCTTCTACGGCGAGCCATTCCACCAGGTCTTGGGCTGGAAGCTGTCCTGCAACAGCAGAGCCCTGTGCCACGGCTAGATCACCCGAATCGAGAGCGCCGAAAGCGGGGTCGTTCTCGGCCGGACTTTCAGCAGCATAGCCTCCTGCGGCTGCAGACACCAAAAGCGCCACTAGTGCCGCCAGACACATGACGGCTGGCCGATCGATGAGCCAATCGAAAGGCCTATTGAAGGATCTCATGAGAGCACGCACGGGAATTCCTCCTCAAGTGACCTCGGGCCGCTCTGGAATGCACCAGGAACGGCCCGAGGCCACGCCAATAGGGAGAGGGTCGTTTAGTTTCAGAAGCTGAACACCTGGACGTTGTCGAAGAAGGCCTCCTTTGGCTCCTCTCTCTTCGACACATTCATGGCGATCGTATCGGGGATCTTGCCCTCAAACTGAGGATCGAACTTCGCACCGTCTCCCGATGTGATTTCGATCTTCTGGCCGCCCTCTATGTGGAAAACCCTGAAGATCTGGGTGTCGAAGTCCCACTCCATGACAAACTCATGCCATCTGTCGTTCGGCAGGTTCTTGATGTTGCCGCTCTGCACTCCCGCATCGCGGAGTCTCACGTTTCCGCTTCCGGTGACAAACACGCCGATGAGACGATCCTTGCCGTTCCTAACCTCTATGTTGATGTTCTCCCTCGAGCTGCTCGGCTGGTAGAACCAGACGACCAAACGGCCCTTCTTGACCTCGCCGACGTTCTTCTCTATCTCGCCGTTGGCCGACGTGCTGTTGAGCAGCCTGACTGCCATCTTGCCATCTGGAATGGATACGGTGTCTGCCCCGACAACGGTTGCCGCTCCGTCAAAATTGGGCACCCAACCCGCCGGCGGCTTGCCGGCGGTATCACCTTCGAACGAGTCCGCCATCACCAAGGTCTCTGCCGCTGAGCAGACTGCTGCAATGCAAAGCACGATAGTGAATACTACGCTGGTCAGCAGCATCGCTCGCTTCATCGTTACTGCACCTCCTCGATATCGATTCTGATCTGGGCACATGCCCTTACGTGTGCCGGACTCCGATTCGGCCATAGGCCTGGTCAGGTCCGGCTCGAGCTCGACTCCGAACTGTGTCGCATTCGGGTCCGGGCCGCAGCCATCGGGCTGCGGCCCCCTCCTACAACTCGGTCACACGATCGGTGAACTACACAACTGCCGAACCAGTCGATCAGTCAACTACAGGACTTACTGGTTGAACAGGTCGTTGATTCTCGCCTGGATGACCGGACGGATCTCAGCCAGCCTGGTCGCGGGGCTCACGCCCTCGTCGCGCACCGCGTTGATCGCATCGTTGTACTCCGTGATGTAGGTCTCAAGCAAACGTGACGACCCGCCGTCCCAGTGCTCATGAGCCTCCAGGAGTACCTGTCCGGCCTCTCTGGTGCGCACATGGGCTGCCAGGAAGTCGTTTACTGTGATGTCGTCCTCCTGCCACAGGAATACCTTCAGAGCAACCAAAGCCTCGGGATCAGCAGCATTGACCGGGATCAATGTCGTGCTCAGGGCCTGGTTCGGGTACGCATACTCGGTCATGCGAGGCCCCTTCGGGAAGGGCACGATGGACCACTCATCCGCCATGTTGGCCGGGATGATGTTGTTCGCCATCACGGCCGGGGTGATGTTGAAGTGCATTGCCGCCTGGCCGTTGATGAACAGGTTCCTGTTGTTCGTCGTGTTGGTCGAGTTGTTCAGAACACCCGTTGACCACCACTGGACGAACTGCTCGACAGCCTCGATGTAGGCGTCCTCGTCTGCCGAGTACACTATCTTGCCGTTCTCATCGACCTTCACGATGCTGGCGCCGTTGGACACTGCAAGGTCCCAGGCACGCAGGTCAGTCATACCCCACTGGTCGATCTCGCCGTCGCCATTCGTGTCTCTCGTTGCCTTGGCGGCTATGTCGCCGGCCATCTCCCATGTCCACTCGCCGTTGATGTACAGCTCGTAGAGATCCGGCAGTCCCTCTCTCTCGAACAGAGTCTTGTTGTAGCCGACGAACACGATGTCATTCGCATACCCGTACATCGGCCTCCACTCCACGTTCCCTATGCCCCAGAGCTTGCCCTTGAACTTGAACGCCTCTTCTGTTGTCTGCAGGTAGGGCGGCAGGGTCTCGAAGAACTGTGTAGGCAGGAAGTCCGATGCGGCCAGGACTGCGCCCTCAGACACGAGTTCGTAGAAACCGATCTTGTTCTGGACATGCCACAGGTCGTACTGCGACTCACCAGCCATCAGCCGAGCGAAGTTGGTCTGCGGGATCTCTCTGGTCTGCATCCATTCAATCTTGCAGTTGAACAGCCTCTCGGCTTCGGCGATCCTATCGCGCACTGGGATGTAGTCGTTGAAGTAGTTCGCCATCCTCTCCGATGTCCACGAGATGATCGTCACTGTGTTTCCGCCGAGGTCGTAGCTGCCCAGGGGCTTCAGGCCATGATCGGTCAGAACGTCGGCCAGAGCCATGGATGAGGTCAAAACCAGGCAGGTCAATGTGAGAAACACTACCAACAGCTTTTTCATTTGGCACTAAACCTCCTCGTAATGTAATGTATCAGCCTTGGATCGCGAAACCGAACCCTCTTGATGAGTCGGTGTGTACGTCATCGACCACCTCCCCGACAGACCACCCATTGCCAGCTGTAAAGCGAGCTATCCGGCAGCTCCAGTCCGCAAGACCGGCTGTCCGACGTTTGCCGCCCGCAGGCCGAGCTACCCAATGATCCCGGTCCGCTCCACGCTCTCGACAAAGTAGCGCTGCATCAGTATGTATAGAACGAGAAGCGGCGTGATAAACAGGATCATGCCTGTGTTGTTCAGTAGAGAGATGTACTGTCCGGTAAAGAAGGCGCCTATAGAGTGCGCGTAATTGTGAGCGGCAATATCCAAACGGTGTGCGAGAAGATTGCCGCTGCGCATGAACATCAGCGTGAAGAAGTAGTCGTTGTACATCCAGACTGTTGCGAACAGGAACACTATCACCAGAGCAGGCTTGGCTCCCGGCAGCATCACCCGCAAGAACGTCTGCAATGGGTTAGCACCGTCGATGTACGCAGCCTCTTCCAGTTCTCTGGGCATGCCCTTGAAAAACTGCCTCATTATGAATATGAAAAGCCCGTTGTTGAATCCGGTCCCGCTTATTCCCATCAGGATAAAGGGCCAATAGCTACCCAAGAGATCTATGCCAGGCTCCGGAATCAGGCCCCACACTGTGAAGAACCGAAGGTTCAGGTAGAGCGGCAGTATTATGATCTGAGGCGGAACCACCAGCGTGAATATGACGAGGCCGAACAAGAGATTCGAACCCCAGAACCGAAAACGGGCGAAGCCGTAACCCACCAGCGTGCATGAGGCAAGCTGCAGCAGAGCGATGCCGACAGCGAACAGGGCGGTCCGAGGAAAGGCCTCCGTGTAGTGCATGTGGATGAACATGTTCCTGTAATTCTCGAGCGTGAAGCTTCGCGGGATCCACTTGACAGTCTGGTCATAGAGATCGCGCTCAAGCATGAACGACGACACGAGCTTGACGAGCACCGGCCTTAGTATGACGAAACAGATGCTCACGATCACTATCGCTCTCACAGCGCTTCCTAGGACGCTATACAGTCGCCGTCGGTTGGCTTTGATCACTTGCCACCTACTTCTCTCATCTCTCATCCATATACACGACCTTTCTCGAGATGAGTCCCGCTGTCAGCAACAAGAAGACCGTCACAACTGCGAAGTAGATCCAGCTCATCGCCATGCTGACCCCGTACCCCGCAGAACCGAACATATTCTCCTCTATGAACACGACCAGAGGATTGGTGGGGGTCGTGAAGAAATCCACGATGCTATAGACGATGTTCGTGACTATCAATGGCGACAGCAGCGGGAATGTAACCATCCAGAAACACTCCCATCCCGTCGCACCCTCAATCTTGGCCACCTCGTAGTGCGATGACGGTATCGACTGCAGACCCGCGAGGAAGATCAGTATCTGAACTCCCGAGGACCTGATTATGTCCGCAACCCTCAGCGCTCCCACTACGATGTACGTCAGTAGCTGTTCCGGGAGCTTCATGTACATGAGCAGCCCAAGCAACTGATCGCGGCCGACGAAAGTCATCTCGTCGACATCGACTATTCCCTCTTCGAGGAAGAGGGTGATGTAGTCGGCGGACTCCATGCGCAGAATGATGTCTGCTCCGAGGATGACCGGCAGGAAGAATATTACTCTGGCAACCGTCCTGCCCTTGAACCGCTGGTTAAGGAGTATCGCAGCGAAGAAGCTGAACACGAGTATCAGCGGAACGCCGCCGAACATCGAGCCCGCAGTCTCCAGCAGAAGCCTCGGGAAGTCTGCGTTGACGAACAGAGCGTTATGGTAGTTGGACAGCCCGGTGAATGTCAGTGAGTAACCCGTGCTGCCCAGCTCGAGTTTGGACAGGCTGAAGATCACAGACTGAAGGAACGGGTGCAGGAACATCAGCACAAAACCAAGCGTGAATGGGAGCGTGAAGAGATAACCACAGACCGCTTCTCTCCCCCTCAGGCTAAGACGAAACCTGCGTTTGGTGCTCATATCGCCTGTTCCTCCTCAAGTTCCTCCTCAAAGACTGCGAATCCCAGAGGACCTATCTTCTGCCCCTTCACAGTGACGGCGGAGTCACTGTAGTTCACGACCACGCTCGTGCCATCGTCAAAGCGGGTCTCATACACATTGTCTAAGAGCTTGCGGTGGTCGACGATCCTCTGGCTCTGCACCCTGCCGAGAACGGAGTTGGCTGTCGAATACAGTGTCGCAGCGTCTTCGAGCCACTCCTCGAACTCACCTGTATAGAGGTAGTCAAACGCTGAGCCCTTGAGGACACTGGAATCAGCGCAGTATCCGAGGAAATACGGGGCGGAGCCGGTTTCCAGCAACTTCAGCAAGTAGTGGTCGCGGTCAGGTGCGAAGTTCGCAGGATCTCCGGCGTAGTCGAAGTATCCGTGCAGGACCATTTGTGCGAACGGAACGGTCTCATCGATGATGTCCTGCCCTCCGCACGTCGTCGGGAGGTTCAGGATATCGTCTACGTACGGAAGCGCGTAGGCGTTTGCCCCGACGGCCAGCAGCCTCAATGAGTAGTCGTTCTTCGCCTCGGCAATCTGGGCCTCTACTATCGAGCGCGCCGCCTGTCGATCGATGGTGGCGCGGTGCCTGAAGTCGCTGTGAAGCTGGAACGCCAGATCGCCGAGTGCCAAGCCTGAGAACCCATAGCTCGTGTAATCCTTGAGGTACCGGCTCACCAGGTTATCCAGTCGAGACGGCGAAAGCACGTAAACGCTGTAGGGGTTTCTGTTCGCCGGATTTGCCCTCTGTGCATACACCATCGGATACAGTGCCTCCGTCCTGTTGAGGAAGCGGGAGGCGTCGCGCCATGGCCGGAACCCGCTGAAGAGATCGGCCCTGTGTATCATGACGAAATCTACAGAGGGATAGAACCGTCCTCCGATGCTGTCCATGTAATCCCGCAGTGCCAAGAGGTCTGACTTGCTGCCGAGAGCTTTCTCCAGCTTGACCCCTGTCGGATAGACGTGACTGATTCCATACCGCATCCAGCCTGAATAGACCATGCGGATGTCTTCGATCCCCTGCGCTGCGATTCTGGACACGATATCTTTCGCCTGTTTGTACGTAGTCAGGGGGACTATGGTCTCTCTCGGAACTCCAAGGACCGGCCTGAAATCGGTCACAGCGCCGACCAGCTCCACGTAGAGAGGAGTGCCGTCCTTGGGCGACAACCGGGTCATCCACCCGCGGCTGACGAGGTAATCTTGGTAGTACCTGGCCATTCCCTGGTATCCCGCATCTCCGCCGTACAGGAACGCATACCTGATCTGGATATCCCCTGTGTATATGTCCTCCTGATAGACGTTGATGGTGGTTCTGCCATAGACCCATTGTGCGGATTCCCTGTGAGTCGAGTCGACCTCACCCTGCAAACTGGTCGTGGCGTGTCCCAGCAGTCTGAACTGCGCACAGACTGTGTTGTATGACTCCCGCTTGCCGGCTATGTCGGCTGTGATCTGTGCAAGCGCATCGCCCGCCTCGATTATGCTCAGGAAGGCCTTCTCACCAGCCTTCAGCCCAAAGACAGGAAAACTGCACAGCTTAGAGTCGAGAGAAGCCGGCGGCGGGCTGAGAGCGTTGTCCCGTCCGTAGACTCTGCCGGCGTATGCGTTCAGGCCGGTCTTATTGTTGTTCAGGCGGATCAGCGCCCCTGAACCGTCCGGGACGAACATATATCCGTCTGCGGTGTTATCCGCCGCCCCGAAGTAGGGCAGGACATCTATAGTAACGAGGGGATAGGTTACCTTCTGACCTTCGGCATTGAGCACGTCCTTTGGATACCGGATCTCGGATGCAGGCACTCGCACCACGAGGTTGTCTCCATCCAGTGTGTACTCGATCGGCACGTGGAACACTACTATGTTCTGAATGCGCGGATCAAGGCCGAGCTGCACATAGCGATCTGAGACCGCGCTCGGATCCAGCTCGATGTCCTTCATCACCGCGACGATGTCCTCCAGGTCCCAAGCGAGCAGGTCTCGTTCTCTCTGCTTGAGCATGTAGAACTCCGTGCCGATGAATGGCGCCAGCGTGGACTCCTTGATGTCGTTCCTGTCTCTGAGGCCGCTCGTGTTCAGCACCATGTGGTCGATCATAACTTCGGTCAGCGTCCGCTGGTCGCGGTCCTTCAGAGTGGTGGCCGGCGACGTAAGGCTGTACCCGGCGATCGACGCGCCTTCCCCTGTCGACTTCTCCAGAGTGAGCAAGATGTAGAAGCCTTCGATGGTCCGCCTCATTCTGCTGTCTGTGATCTTCGCCAAGACCTCGTTTTCGAACGTGTCCTTACTCATGAACAGAGGAAGGAAATCGCGGTCGGCCCACTGCCTTCCTACGATGTAGCGGACTCGGACGCCGTTCTCAATCGGCTCTATCTCGAACTGGTTATGTGCAACGCTGGAGACGAAGCTGTCAACCGTCCTAACGACATCTCCAGGCTCGAAATAGGTCAGCCTGAACTGGGCGCCCAGCGCCAATTTGCCGTCGCCTCGAGCGATCTTCTCAACCTTGTCTCGATCGGGCGGGTTGGAGTACCATGTGTCGCCCGACCGCTTGTCCGTGACTGCTATTTCAGCAGTATCTGAGTTGATATGCAGAATGAGATACTCATTCTCAGCGACTGCGTCAAAGCCACGCGGCACTTGGGCTGTCGCGGGGCTGCACAGACAGAACGAGGTGAAAACCACGGCGACTGCTGTCATCAGCAGGGCTATACGAGTTAGGGATCTGTCCGTTTTCACTTGAGCTCCCCCCACTACAGCCTCAACGAATACTCACGGTAGATCTCTCTGAAGAACCCAATGAACTGCAGGAACATATCTGCGAACAGCAGTGCTATGAACAGCGCCACGGCGATTCCTACCACGATCAGCAGAGACACCGCTGCGGCCTGTCCGGTGCTGTACTCATGGATCACCATTGTGCTGAAGAACAGCAATGCGGCTGACCAGATGATCGCCACTGTCGTAAAGAGCCAGTAGTATGGCGCCTCGTTCAGCGTCATGACGTTGGACGCAGCCGTAAGCGGCAGGACTATCAGAATGAACGGGACGAGTGAGTAGGTGGACGCGATGAAGATGTCCCTGAAGTTGCCCTTGCCGCCCATCAGGGTGGTCAGCGACCAGTTGATGCCGCACCACAGCATGAACGGCGACACGACGCTGAACACCTCGGCTATGATGTTCAGCCACCTAGGGTTCCTTGTGTTGAACGGGAACCCGGTGTACTGATACATAACCAGGTAGGTGATGACCTCGAGGATGAGCAGCGTGACAGCGGTCGGCACATTTCCGCGCTTCTCATGTTTGAGGTCCCAAAAGCCGTCGAACGGGTCGACAATGACGTGGAACGCGAACTGCAGCCCTCTGAGCACTCGCTTCACATTGATGACCAGGCTGCGCCTCTGCATCTCTTCCCACTGTCTCACTTCGGTGTAGGTAGCCGCTATCTGCGCCTTTGCTTCGGCGACGCTTCCCTCGGTCACCTTCTTAGTGGCAAACAGGGCATAGAGAATGATGACCGCGACTGCGAGCAGAATCCATCCGAAATACTGCTCTATTCGCTCTTTCCTGTAGAACTCCAGCGCTTCGGAGTATCCTTGCCTATCGCCCGCGAGCCGGAAGTCCCTCATGGCGTCCGCATACCTGCCCTGCATGAACGCAGCTCTTCCAGTTCCGGAGTACGCCATGTCGAAGTTCGCATTGACTGCGAGGACTTCTTTCCACAGCTCTGTGGCTTCGTCAAACCTCCCGCTGTGGTAGGCGCCTATAGCGCCGTGAATGAGTTCCTGGTAGTGCGTAGGAGCGAACACGGTGACGTTGTTCTTCATCGCGTCCAGCACCAGCATGTGCCCATCGACTTCCGCGAGGGCAACGGGCGTGTGGAAAGTGCCCAAGCGGTCTCCGAGTGCGCCGAACACGTAGAGCAGGTGGCCATCGGCTTCGTATGTGAAGATTCTGCCCCGCTCTCTATCGAGGACGCTGTAGATATCGAGGTCGCGAGCGAGCACGTCTACGAAGTACGATGGCGGGCTTGCGTAGTAGTCGCCGATCGGCTTCAGGTGCTTGAGCCTGCGCAGGACGTCTTGGCCGGCTGCGTTCAGCCTCCTAATCCGTTCCTCTTCCTTGATCTGACCGCCCACAGCCGTCGCGTAGATGAACCCGCGGTCGTCGACGCAGAGGTTGCTGTGCTCGACCGGCAGGAACAAGGCCATGCGCTCGCGCTGAGCCGCCGTCCCTATCCTCATCCAGATGTAGTCAACGATGCTCGGGGCTACTCTTGGAGCTCCCTTGAACCCCAGAAACACTCCCTTGTCATCGAACTCCAGGATTCCATCGTACACTCCAAGCGATATCACGAAGAGCGAGCCGTATTGGTCTACGGTGAGCTTCTCAGGTCTGAACCGGAAGTCCTTTGTGAAGTACTCGGGCTTGTCGACTGCGGGTGAGCCGATGATCCGTATAAGCGTCAAATCCGCATCGAGCACGACGATTCTGTTGTTGTCCCGATCTGCGATATAGATAGTGCCGTTCTCTGAGACGTGGATGCCTCGAGGGTTGTTGAACCGTTCGGCTTTGGCTCCGTTGGTGAATCCGCGGATCTCCCTGATCAGCTCGAAGCGCTGATTCACATGGACTATCCGGTGGTTGCCCGAGTCGACGATGTAGATATCTCCGCTCTTGGTCGCGAAGATGTCCTGAGGCGCTTTCAGCGCACCTACGCCGATGTCGTTTCCGGATATGGCTCGAACCGGAACATAGGCTTGAGGCGCGGGGATCTGCACGCCCCAGTAGTCATACGTGTAGCTCGCATACGGCACCATCTGCGCTGAAGCGGGCACTGCAACGAGCGCCGCAACCAGGAGGAACAACGCCAGTCTAGCCATAGGCCTCAAGTGCCTTCACCCCGTCATATTTCAGCTGCACTGAATCAGTTCGCCATCCCCGACGTACCCATGGTCTGAATGATCTTGCTCTGGTTGTAGATGAACACCGATATCGGCAAGATCATCATGATCACAGTAACCGCGGCGCCCACGCCTTGCCGTGCGACGCCTCCCTGGACAATCTGGTTGAGGGCGTGCGGCAAGGTCTTCAACTGCTCTGAATAGATGAAGTTGCCGCCCGTAGTGCCCCACAGCGCCTGGAACAGCAGTATAATCATCGTGAGCCATGCGGGCCTGACAATGGGCATGACAACGCTCCAGTAGGTTCGGAACTCACTTGCGCCGTCGATCCGAGCCGCTTCCAGCAGCGAGTCATCGACCATGGCATCGATGAACTTCTTCATCAGGTAGAGGCCAAGTGTCGACCCCCATGCGGGTACGATTACGGATGCGTATGTGTCTATCCATCCCAGTTTGGCGATGATGATGTAGTTCGGTATCGCAGTAACCTCGCTGGCGAACATCAGCGACAGGACGACCATCCCCATGAACAAATTCGCGCCTATGAACTTGCGTGTTGAGAGGATGAACGCCGCCATAGACGCTGCGAGGACGTTTCCGACAGTTCCAAGGGCGACGATTATCAGCGAGTTGAGGAAGTACCTCGTCATCGGGACCCAGGACTGCGCCATCAACCCGAACAGGTCTTGGAAGTTGGCCAGAGTCGGGTGCCTCACGATCAGCGTGGGCGGAAACAGGAAGAGCTCACTCAGCGGCTTGAACGCATTGCTGATTGCGAACACGATAGGGAGCGCAGTGAACGAAGCTGCGAGAAACAGGAAGAAGAACGCTGCAGCATCGCCGCCGACTGAACGGGCCAGTTTCTTTTCGCGGATACTCAAGCTCAGTGCCATCCGTGCCACCCCCTATCGCCCAACCCGGTCGAGGAGTTTCTGTACCAGCCTCTGAGAGACCACCATTGCGAAGAAGAGAACGACTGCAATCGAACACGCGTAACCCATGTCGAACCTAACGGTCCCGTAGTCCTGCAAGTGCTGCATGATGGTGTGTGCCGAGTAGTCCGTGGTCAGCGGTTCCCCTACAAGCTGCGTTATCTGGGACGCCGCAGTGAACGAGCCTGTGATCGACATGATGGCGCCGAACATCAGGTGCCCTTTCATCTGGGGCAGCGTCAGGTACCAGAGCTCCTGCCACCGGTTCTTTATGCCGTCTATGGCACCGGACTCAAACAGCCTCGGGTCCAGCCCCTGCAACCCAGCTATGAACACCAGAAAGCTCGTGCCGAGGCTCATCCACAGCACCACAACTATGACTATGGGCATTATGTAGGTCGGTTCAAGCAGCCACTGAATGGGCTGGTGGATGATCCCGAGGTCGATCAGCAACCCATTCAGCAACCCATAGGTGTCGCCGCTGAATATGAGTGTCCACACCATGAAGGCGTTTCCTGAGATCGACGGCGCGTAGAACAGCAGGGCGAGCACGGCTCTGACCTTGGGCTTGAGATCGTTGATGAACCACGCCAGGATAAAACACAGCAGGTAGCTCAGAGGCCCGGTGATAGAGGCATAGAGCAGGGTATTCCTGACGGCGATCAGGAACACGTCGTCCTCCAGGAACAGCCGGACGTAGTTGTGGATGCCGACCCATCTCGCAGGCTGCAGCATGTTGAAGTACGTGAAGCTCAGGAAGATCGACATCAGGACCGGCACGACCGTAAACACAGTGAAGATGATGCCGAATGGAGCGAGAAAGAGATAGCACTCTCGATCGCGCCAGATCTGCTTCAGCACGCTCGAGAGCCGGCCCCTCACTGGGCTGCGCGCCGGTTGTGTTGTCGGTGTGGTCGCGACTGCGGTGTCAGAACGCAATAGCGCTCCCCCCTCACCTATCGCCTGAGAATACCAAGAACAGGGCCTACTTCCTGGGAATGTGGGTGAACTTGTCCCAGAACGCATCTACCCACTGCTCGGGAACGTCCTCGAGCCTGGTTTCAAGGCCGAACTCCTTGCGCTTGGTCTTGAGCTCGTAGTTGATCTGCTCGTTGTACGTCATCAGCGTCTCTCGAACCGGTCTGTGATCCAGCACCACTGCCCTGAACGCCCAGTTGTACATTCTGGTGTAGTAGTAGCTTCCGGGGACCTCCTGAGTCCCTTCGATCCACTGCCACTGAGCCATGATGGTTTGCTGCTCCTCGACGGTCCAAGGGAGCTTCTTGAAGGCTTCCAGGTTCGAGGTTGGATATCTAGCCGAGGGACCCATCAAGCTCTCCAGTTCGAGTCCGAACCTCACCTGCGTGTCTTCCCTGGTGAGCCACTTGAGGAATTCCCAGGCCTCTTGCTTCTTCTTCGACTGCGAAGATATGCCCACTGCAGGGCCGCCCATTCCGGCCTGCGTCAGAGACGCTCCAGACGGCGACGAGGCCACAGTCCTGTTGATCGTCCCGTCGGGCTGCCGAGTCCCGGGAACCAGCGTGAATCCCCACTCCCCTCTCAGCTCGGGAGCGAACACCTGCAAACGGTTGTACAGACCCCAGTCTTCGATCACGATGGGCATTTCTCCGAGGCGGAATCTGTTCTCAGCGTTATACGTGAGGAGCAATCCATAGAGGCTGAAGAGCTCGGTCAGCTCGCGGAAGGTCTGGACAGCCGTCTCCGAGTCGAGGTTCGTCTCAACGCCGTCGGGCTTGAACGTGACTTCCCCTCGCTGATAGAGCCTGGTCTGGAATATGCCCGGCCCAATGCCGATGAGCATCTTGTTCCTCTGAAGGACCGGCAGTATGCGATAGAGATCATCCCACGTCTCGGGAACCTCGAGCCCGAGTTCAGCCAGGATGTCCTTTCTGTAGAACATCAAAGGGAACGACTGCATCTGCGGCAGGGCAAAGACTTTGTCCCTAAACGTGAAGGGCACGAACGCGCACTTCATGAACCTCTGGGCGACCTCAGGGAAGTCCTCGAACTCGGCGAGGTTCATCAAGCCGCCGCGCATTCCGAAGTTGATCGGGTCAGGCACGTTCAAACCAAGCGCCACGTCCGGTCCAGTCCCGGCTGTCGCAGCCCTGATGAACAGCTGATCTATGTTGGGAACCAGCTGGAGCACCACAGGGATGCCCGTCTCGGCCACAAAGGTGTCGTCGATCATCTGTTTCAGAATCTGGGCCTGGTCTCTGCCCGCGCCGATCCAGACTTTCAGCGGTTCCTTTTCCTTCGCCAGTTCCGCTGAGATTCCCATGTCGCCGATCAAGTCGTATCTTCGCGTGAAGGATGCGATGAGAGACCTCACCTCGTGGACCAGAGTCTGCCATATGGTCGGAGTAGGCCTCGGCAGCTTCTGCTCTACTGAGGCGATGAAGATCTGGTCTATCTGCAGCGCTTGCTCTCTTGTCTGATACACCCAGGTTCCGAGAGTGCCGAGGTTGTCGCGGTAGTCCAGGAGCACCCTTGGTATCAAATCCGGGTCATCCGCCATCCGGCGGAGCAGCCGGGCTACTCTACTGATGATCTCAGAGTGACCGCCTTCCATTCCGGTGATCCGCGAGTACTCTGCGACCAGGTCCTCCAACACGCCGGCCTCAACGCGCATGCGTTCGATGACTTCAGGGATCCTCCTGTGCAACTCGTAGCTTCTGAACGGGTCAGGATTCCCGGACGTGATCATGATTATCCGCCGGAAGATGGTGTTCAGCTCATAGAGGCTGTCCTCCAGAGTCCCCAGTATGTTGCCCATGTCTCCCAGCACGACTTCGAGCCTGAGTTCATGAGTGCCCTTTGTCAGGTAGAAGAGATAAGGCTCGCCAGTGGCCTCTTCTCCCAGCACATGCATCTGGTATCTGACTGAGTACGGGAATCTGAGTCTGGCCGCCTCCTCAAACGGCACCTTGCCGTCGATCATCAGCTTCCTGCTGCTGAACGCTCCAACTCTCACGGCCTGCTTCGCCTTGAGCGCTATCTTGTACAGGCCGTCATCGGGCACGGTGAAGACCCAGGAAATCCACTGCCCCGGCGAGGTCCAGCGGTGGCCGCCGATTGTGTTCAGCCTGATCTCTGCCGGGTGATACGGCTCGACTGTGGGATCGCCGAGGTCGGCAATGGGAAATAGCGTGGAATCCGATCTGTGCTGAGCGTCCTGCCCCTGGAGCCTGATGAGCTTGTCTTTGGTCGGCTCATACCCGTTTGCCTTGTAGCTCTCAACTACCTCAGCATACGGAGCCGGCCTCTCTGCCTGATAGACCTTGAGGTAGGCGATTGCCATCGGCTCTGTCCTCGAGGTCAGCCGGATAGTGTTCACGCCTTCGTGGAAGTAGAACAGATACGGTTCTCCAGAATAGCCGTAGGCATCAGTCAGAGGAACCTCGAGCCACATGGGCTTCTCGATCTGAGGCGAGCGTATCTCATTGCCCATTGAGTCTTTTCGAGGAGGGCCTTCATCTCCCCAGACGCGAGTGAACCGCAGGGACCTAGCGCCTGCGAATGGCCTTTGTCCGTTTATCCAGAGCTCGCGCTCGAGCGTCATTCCACGGCCCGGAAGCGGGTAATACCTGACTGCGATGTTGTAGAGACCCGGTTGGTCGATGTAGACTTCCCATTCGATGAATCCGGTCTCAGTCGTGCCGACAGCTGCGCCCTCGTATCCGCCCAGCCCCTCAAGCACCTGGATGTCCATGTCGGTGAAGGAATAGCCGGTGCCCGGAATCAGCACGCTGGTCTGCGGCCTGGCGGCACCTTCGTGCTGCCTCAGGTAGTCCTGGTAGCCGATTTCGCGAACGTACGCGGTGAGATCGTCTATGCTTGCGATCGTGTCGTCCGGGTAGGCAGGGCGGGCGTCAGGATGGTCGTCGGGACCGGCGGTGCCGGCGGCCTGAGCGGCGGTCGTTTCTGCCGCTCCCGCGACCGCAGCCGATCCATCCCCAATCCCAGAGAGGATCGGCCCCAATGCAAAGACAGATATGGTCACCAAGGAACAGGCTGAGGCAATCAGGAGCAATCTGAGTGCTCTGTTCCCCACGAAACCACCCCGCTCTTACGTCATCTAGAAGCTCACGAGGTCGCGTATATTCACGGGAAGCCCTGTCCTTATCGATTTGTTGGCAGCTATCCCGGTGAGCACGGACATTGCGCCATCTATGTGCGAGGCAGCTCTCTTGAAACGGTCAGGCGGCGGCGTGCCGAACAGATCCTCCAAGAGCCTTGGATCCCCTCCGCCGTGGCCTCCTTTGGCCTCTTCGACCTTGACTGAATAGGGCTGTTCGAACATTGGAAAGACTGTGATATCCTTTGTTCTGACCGTACCCTCTGCGGCTGGAACATCGCCTGCGTTTATATAAGAAGCTTCGCACACATTCACCTGAATCCTGCCTTTGGTACCGTTGAAGGCGATCCGGTACCCTTCCCAAGGAAGGTAGGCATTGAGCGAGTAAGTCATCATCGCCCGGTTCTCGTACCGGACCATAACGGCCATTGTATCTTCGATGCTAATCCCGTCGCCAAACACGCTCTGGTCGCGGAGGTAACCGTCCTCCGCTTCGGCGTCAAGATACAGCTTCGACAACTGCGGGTGCCGCTCCATGTGGAGGGCGAATGGATCGTCCTTTGCGTTTTCGCTGCCATGAGCTCTGTAGTAGAACTTGGTTATTCCGCGCTTCTCCGCGTTCTCCCTTCCGTAGAACATGAGGTCTCCCATGGCAAATACTGTGACTGGTCTGGTTCCAAGCCAGAAGTTGACTAGATCGAAGTGGTGCGTCGCCTTGTGAACGAGCAGTCCTCCGCTGTTGCGCTTGTCTCTGTGCCATCTGCGGAAATAGTCTGCTCCGTGGGTCGTGTTCAGCAGCCACTCGAAGTGAACGGAATTGATGTCGCCGATCGTTCCATCCATGATGAGTTCGCGGATCTTCGTGTTGTACGGAGCGTAGCGGTAATTGAACGTGACGCGCAGCTTTCTCCCGGTCGACTTCACAGCGTCCAGAATAGCCTGACATCTGACTTCGTCGATCGTCATCGGCTTCTCAGTGATGACATCGCATCCCAACTGCATCGCACCTATTATGTACCTGTCGTGCGTGCGGTCGATCGATGTCACTATGACAATATCTGGCTTGGATTCATCGATCATTCGGTTGAAGTCCCACGCCTTGTAGGTCTTCACCGGCTCGTGTCCGAACTGCCCGGAGATGATGCTGTTTGCATAGTCCATTCTTGTCTGGTTGACATCGCAGAAGGCTACCAGCTTGGCTCTATCTCTGTATGTGTCTGCGAGCGCCTGGTAGTAGAATCGAGACCTTCCGCCCAGCCCAACTATTGCGTATCTTTTGACATCTGTTTCAGACATTGCAGTTCCTCCCTGCTCCGGTCAATTTCTATTGTAAGGCACCGAAAGGGAGGGCGTCTCCACGGTTCTTGCTACAAACGATCAGAGTCAACATTTTTTGCGTACAGTGGGTGGCTGCCCTGCCCTGCGCCTGCCTGGCGGGCGGGCGTCCCTCTGACCTGCCGCACACATGACCGTCCGGCCAGCCATCCGGGCGCGCCAACCGCCCGGTCTTGCAGGCGCACCGCTGGCTTTCAGCCGACGCCGTTTTCGCTTCCCATATCGATCTATCTTGTGCTAGGATATCTGTGAAAGGGGACATCTGGTATGCAGGTCGGGACATCTGGTATGCAGGTGTATGAATACGTATTCAGGATCGAGAGAAAGAAGCAGACTGAACCATATACCATGGCTCAGAAGCACTTTCACGGTCACTACGAGATCTACTACCTGGTATCCGGAGAGAGGATCTATCTCCTCGAAGACCGCATCTGTCATGTCCACCAGGGTGACCTCGTGCTCATACCGAGGCGCAGCATCCACATGACCACTGATGCAGGAACCGACTCGCATGAGAGATACGTAGTCTACTTCAAGGAGGAGTATCTCCACGACATCCTGCCGCAGTCCAAGGTAGCGGCGCTGACGAGACAACTTGGCGGCGACGCAAAGGTAGTGAGCCTCAGGGCTTCAGACCAGGACTTCGTCGAGAGGCTGCTCGCAAAGATGCTGTACGAGGAGCAGAATCCTCTGAATCACAGGAAGCTGTACCAGAAGCTCCTCCTTACCGAGCTGTTGATATTCATCGACCGCCTCGAGATTCCCCGCCAGAGAGAGAACCTTGGCGACCTTAGCTCCGTGCACGGCAAGGCCCACAGGATTGCTCGGTTCATCCGCGAGAACTACAACAGGCCACTATCTCTGGCTTCCATCTCAGAGCAGTTTTACATCAGCCCGTGGTACCTCAGCAGAATCTTCAGGCAAGCCACAGGAATGAGACTGACAGAATACCTTAACAACGTGCGAATCAAGGAAGCTCAAAGCCTGCTCAGAGACTCACCGATGACAGTGGCCGAGATTGCTGCGCACGTAGGATATGGCAGTCAGACACACTTCGGCAGGATCTTCAGGCGGATCATGGGCAATTCTCCCCTAGAGTACCGCAAGCAGAGCAGGAGGACTGGGTAGAACCGTCTCTAGGAGGCTAAGCATGAGCTGGACAACCATAGTAAGACTACTCGGATCGCTAGGACACACTGTCCTGGTGGCAGTATTAGGATTTGCTGCACTGTTCATTGCGTACCTTGTCGCCGATCCGAACAGCGGCGCTCCATTGGAGGGTGCGATCTGGGCTGTTCTATATGCGGTGCTCATTTACGGACTCGTGTATGTCTTCCAAGTACGAGTGGCCAAGAAACCCTTAGCGCCTACCGGCCTCTTCCACTGGCCTGTGCGATCCGCCGTCGTCGGAATCGGCCTTGCTATCCTGGTCTTCGGTGCCATACTCGCAGCCAACCTGGCAACCGGTTCGTTGCGCTACACAGGGTCGATCACGGCTTCCGAGGGAGGAACCGATCCCGTCATTCTGCTCCTGACTGGATGCGTCGTCTGCCTAGGCATCGCGATCGGAGAGGAGCTCCTGTTCCGGGGCTACCTGTTCGAATACCTCAAGGGGCAGCACGGCGTGGCGGGCGCTGCAATCATCTCCTCCGTGGTATTCTCATTGACGCACGTAATGGACGGTGATCGCAGCGCACTCGAGTTGTTCAACATCATAGTCATCGGGCTAGCGTTCGTGCTATTGCGCCTCCAAACGGGCAGCCTGTGGGTACCCATCGGATTCCACTGGGCGTGGAACTGGTTCGATATGTACCTCGCCACCGTAGGTGACGAGGGCGTGCTGCGATTCACTGCCACCAAGGGCAGTGCAGGGCCGGAAAGCGACCTGTTGACTACGGCTGCATTTGCTATCCTGGCCGCCGTCTTCTCGGTGGGTATCATAAGAGGCGAGCGGCTGCGGCCGAGAGGCTCCGGACTGGTTGAGGAGCGCCTGTGGCAGCGAGGCTCCGTACTCGCTGTGGCAGTCTGGCTGATCATTGCCGCGGCCGCGCTGGGCGGTCCCGCGCTCTATCGTGATCAGTCGTACCAAGTGGCTGCAACAGATCCTGCGAAGCTTCAGGATCTCGAGATACTCTCTGCTGACGAAGCCATTCTGCCGTCAGCAGAGCTTGCTGCCACGCACGTGCGCGCACCCCTGGCGTGGCGGCGAGCGACGGGAAACGGAACTGTGGTCCTGGAATTGGTCGTATCAGGCGATGAACTAGCGGCATCAGGTGATGGATTGGTTGCATCGGGCGATAGCGAGCCCTTGATCGCCTCTGGCGGCGACACAGCCGAAGGTCGGGACACCGGCTCAGGCCGGGATACGCTAGCCTCGATCGCACCTGATGCTGTACACTTCAGGCAAGTCGTAGACGGACGTGCGGCTATCCAGGTTCGCGAAGACGTTGACATAGTGGCACTGCCCGATGCTGCTCTATGGGAGGAGTCGGCACTGGTAGATCAGGTGCAGCAACTCGTCCAGTCGGGTAAGGCTGTCTTCGCAGGCGTTGAGGGCGATCGGGCCCTGCCATCGACCACTCGGCGGCGCCTTGCGCAAATCGGTGCCATTACAGTGGGCAGCAGTGACCTCGCAGGCATTGTGGTTGACCCATTGGCGTTGGAGTCGCCGGCCGATGCCTACGCGCCTGTCGGCACGAACTCACGCCAAGCTGCTGTCGTTGTGGCTGCGGGAGTGGCAGCTCTGTCGATGGAGGCACAGGCGGATGATTCTCAAACACGCTCCCTGAGGGAGCGGCTCATTGACGGAGCCATAACTCGGTGGCAGGTTGTGGACGTGCGCACCGGCGACGTTGACGAGCAGCTCTTCGAGGTCGACATCAACGGTTCGTACCTAGCCGTGCAATCCCGGGCCCAGCGCCCAGTCGTGTACCGGTCAATCGACGCTGCGCGGTCGGTAGGAGTCGATCTGCCGGTGGAATGGGATGTGAATGCTCTCCACGTGGAACCCGCATGGCAGGTGGCTACGGGCCAGGATGTGAGAGTGGCAGTCATAGCAGAAGGATTCGCGCACCAACGACCGAGTCTGCAGGACCGAGTAGTGGCGCAGAGTGGCTTCTGCCCCGGACCCTGGGATTCCTACCGCTCGCCGCAGGGCACGAGCACAGCTGAGACAGTGGCGCGTATTGCGCCGGACGCTGAACTCATCATTACGCTTGTAGAGGAAGGCGACCACACGGGGCGCTTCCCTTCAGCTGTGCTATGGGCCGTGCAGAACGAGGCTCACGTGATCGTGATTCCGTTTGGGCCTGAGATGAACTCAGCGACAGCGAACCAGGCCATAGATTTCGCTGTAAGCAACGGCACCGTGGTCATATGGCCGGCGTATACGGGTAACAACCGAGCGGTGATTCGCCCAGCGGTGCCAGGGACCAAGCCCGCAGTCGTGCCCGGGGTCGAGCTCAGGATCGAGTCGGGAGTAGGGTCCGGAACCACGCTAGGAGTCGAACACATCCCAGGCGACTTGCGCGTATCAGGGCTTCCCTACATGAGCTGGGAGTTTCCGCTCACAGGAGTGGGCTACACTCCTGAGATCTCCGGACAAATAGCAGGACTAACCGCCCTAGCTCTCGAGGTGGCGCCCAACTTGGACGGCCCCCGAGTCCTAGACCTGTTGACCGCGACCGGTAGCCAGGTAGGCGACCTCGTGGTACCCGACGCCCTTCAGCTGGTTCTCGCGGCTGAAAGCCTAAGCGACTGAAGGCGCTCACTCAGCCCACTCGAAGTCGTACTCGACTATCCTACCTCGCCAATATGGGCTTCGTCCTTCCTGCAGAATCCACGCAATCTCTCCGCTGGTCGGGACGAGCATTCCTCCGTGCGATTCATACTGGCTCCATGTCCCTTTCCACGGAGTCGGCACTATCTTCCCGCTCACTTCGCGGCCTCTGGCGTCGGCGTATACTGACTCGATCAGGTCATCTTCGCCAAACGTGAACAGCATAGTGACTCGGGTGCCTCCGTCCTCGAGTGTCACCCTCGCCGACGAGTCATCGACGGCTTCCCAGCGGGCCCCTTGGCTGGGCAGCAATGCAGTCGGGTAGCAGGCGGCCTCTGCCAGATAGCGGTACAGCTCTCCCTCTGCCGCCTCTGGCGTGCCACGCATCTCCATGACCAGCAAGGCCCCCAGCAGTTTGCCCCGGAGGATCCCTTCACCTCCGACGTATGCGTCGTGGACATGAACCGGTATACCCATCATGCTAATACGTGCATCCCAGACGAAGCCTGGCCGCTGGATCACAACATCCTCGGTGGCTGTGAACGGACTCCACACATCGCTGCCGGGCCTGTTGTTGAACGTGCCTTCCTGCTTGATGTGAACAGCGGCTATCATGTTCTGCCCCGCTTTGAGTGCTTTACGGAAGTACCGCTGAACGGGTGCAGGCAGACCCTCGAGCTCCTCAGGGTCATAGACCCTGACCGACTGAGGCACTCGCTTGGCCATCAGGGACTCCGTCAGCTCACGTGTCTCAGCGCGCCAGCGGCTGGACCCGTATGCCCACGTACCTAGAACTGCGGCTGCAACAACCACGATGACTACTAAGATGACCTTCCACCACACTGGCCTCACCTGCTCCTCTCTCTGTCCTTCGCCTGCTCTTCCACAGATCTGACCTTGAGCCGAGCTGCCCCCTGATAGCCCTCCCTTGTGGGGATGAGGTTCCCGGCGGCAAATCTCTTCTTGGCTGCGGCTATGGCTTCCTTGTACTGAGGCAGCCACTGCTCCTCGGCAATCAGCATCTCGTCAACAAGCTGCCAGATCTCTGGCGGATTGCAGACGGCGCCTACCAATGGGTCCATCATCATGGCCTGTCGAAGCAGCAAGTCATCGCCTTCCACAGCCGCTTTGACCGCCATGCGCTGGACGGAAATGCTCGCGTTGCATACTGCGGCACATCCAAGTGGAAGATCGCCGACCCGCGGAATCGAGATTCCATTTGCATCGACGTATCCGGGCACCTCTACTATGGCGTCGTCAGGAAGGTTTGTGATGCATCCGTTGTTGACGACGTTGAAATGCCCTCTGTACACCCTGCCGGTCTCGAGTCCCTCCAAGATGAACGACCCATGCTCCATACCCCTTAGGTCGGCCCGGAACTCCTGCGGCGGCTGGTTCATCCAGTTGGGGAAATCCGTCTCAAACCAGTTGCGTCCTTCAACGCAAACCCTCAGATAGCCCCCTGTCTCGCCGTTGATCCACGATCCTAGGTCGATCCAGTCTCTAATCTCTTCAGGGCGCTTTCTATACCATGGCACGTACTCGCTCAGGTGTCCGTTAGACTCAGTGCTGAAGTACCCGAACCGGCGCAGCATGTCTATGCGAACCTTCTCGGTTTTGCTGTAAACCGGGTGCTTCTCGAAGGCCTCGAGAAGCTTCCCCGTCATATCCTGCCCCTTGTGCTTGACCTGTATGTACCAGGTCTGGTGGTTGATGCCCGCACAGATGATGTCAACTTCCTCCCGCTTAAGACCTAGAACATCAGCGATGAGGCCGTGCCCGTGTTGGACGCCATGGCAGAGCCCGATGGTGTTGACCCCTCCGTATTGGTTTGCTGCCCACGTCATCATTGCGTTTGGATTGGCGTAGTTCAACAGCAGGCACCCAGGTTCCGCCACTTCCTTGATATCTTTGCAGAAGTCCAGCATGACCGGTATGCCCCTCTGGCCATACATGATGCCGCCAGCGCAGAGAGTGTCTCCGACACACTGGTCCACTCCATATTTGAGCGGGACCTCGATATCCAACTGGAACGCGTCAAGTCCGCCGACTCGCACGACAACAAAGACATACCTGGCGTCAGCCAGTGCTTCCCTGCGGTCGAGGGTAGACTGTATGCGGATGTTGAGGCCATTCGCATCGATATCCCTCTGGCAGAGCTTCGTGACCATGTCCAGATTTCTCTCGTTGATGTCGGTAAACGCTACCCTGATGTCACGAAACTCAGGCACTGACAGGATGTCCCGGAGAAGCTGTCTAGTGAAACCAATGCTCCCAGCGCCTATGAACGCGATCTTGAATGACATATGCTCGCCTCCCGAATAGTGGACCTCAGTCGATATGCATGCCGCGGGCAAACGATAAGGCCAGACGATAAAGCCCGGCCGATGGACACACCAGGTTCGGCGGGCGATGTGGCCCGGCCTCTAGGCACGCCAGGTGTGCTCGAGAACCCGCCGCCAGTTGGTATTCGTGATCTTGTTTAGCGATTCCTCTCCATATCCACGCTTCCGCAAGGCCTCGATCATCCTGGGCAGGCCGGTTACGTCGCCGATGGCCGCGGGGATTCTCGTGCCGTCGAAGTCAGACCCCAGGCCCACTCGATCAATCCCCAGCCTTTCGACGAGGTAGTCTATGTGGCGGATCAAGGGATCCAGAGTGTCGCGGTCCTCATCGCCCTCTTCAGACAGGAAGCTCACAGAGAAGTTGACGCCTACCATCCCGTCCGATTCTCTGATCGCATCCAGCTGCTTGTCAGTCAGGTTGCGGGGGACCGGACATAGCGCATGCACGCAGCTGTGGGTCGCCACGATGGGCGCTTCTGTGATCCGCGCCACATCCCAGAAGCCCTTTTCGTTGAGGTGCGAGACATCGATCATTATGCCTAGCTGGTTGCAGGCACGCACAAGCGCCTTGCCTGCATCAGTCAGTCCTGGGCCGATGTCAGGTGAGTGGCCGCGGAGGAACGGGACGCCTTGCCCAAAGACGTTCGGGCGGCTCCAGACGATGCCAAGCGAGCGGAGGCCGGCCTTGTAGAAGACCTCGAGTGAGTCCAGATTAGCGTCGATCGGTTCTGCTCCCTCGAAGTGAAGGATAGCTGCGAGCACATCACTCTCGAGGCATGCATCTAGTTCACCCACAGTGCGCACGACCTTGACCTGACCGGCTGACGCTGCCTCGAGCCTGAACAGTCCGGCCACCATCGCCGTAGCAGCCTGAAGCGCATAGGACGGGTCGACCGGATCTGCGAGCGGCGGGCGACTGGGCTTCCCCGTTTCGGTCCCGCGAGCGGGATCTTGTGCGGCGTCAGTGCTGCGACCCGCATCAATCGCAGTTTTGGTGCCGCGATCAGCATCGGGAGTGGGTACAGGCTTGGATTCTGCACCAGTTCGCGGAGCACTTACGAACACTGAGAAGAAGCTCGCACCGAGTCCGCCTTCGCGTGCTCTCGGTAAATCGATGTGCCGCTCTGTATGACGAACAAAGAAATCCTGCACGCTCTCTGGTGTAAACGGGGCCAGATGACCCAGCGAGTCATTGTGGCCGTCTATAATGGGCAGTCTCATACTCGGGTTCCCTCCACGGTTTGAAACTCCGGCCCGGCTCAAGATCTTGAGGCGAATGGCCGACACTACTCTACTAGCATACCGCACCCAAAACAGAAGGGCTAGATAGAGATCTTACAGAGGACTTGGCGCCCTCATGTCGAAGTACCTAGGCGGTTGGCTAACATGTTCACTGAAACAGCATCGCACATCACGAGGCGCTGTTGCCGTAAGGAGTAGCTGCTGTGAAGAGACCGCAGAGGCCGCAGAGACCAAACGTTGTTGTGTTCTTCACCGATCAGCAGAGGTGGGACACTACAGGTGTCCATGGCAATCCACTCGACTTGACTCCGAACTTCGACCGGATGGTCAGCTTCGGCACACACGTGTACAGCATGTTTACCTGTCAGCCTGTGTGCGCTCCGGCTCGAGCCAGTCTGCAGACAGGGCTGTACGCGACGAATACAGGTGTGTATAGAAACGGTATAGCTCTGCGAAAGGACGCCAAGACTCTGGCCCACTACTTCAAAGAAGCGGGATACCGCACCGGGTACATCGGGAAATGGCACCTCGCCAGTGACGATCCAGTCAGTGAGGACCAGCGAGGCGGGTATGACTACTGGCTCGGTGCCAATCTGCTGGAGTTCGTCTCAGAGCCTTACCGAGCCATCCTCTACGACAACGAGAACAAGCCGGTCCGCTTGCCTGGATACAGAGTTGATGCCCTGACCGATGCAGCAATCAGGTTCATCAATGCGAACAAGGATCAACCGTTCTTCCTGTTCGTGTCCTATCTCGAGCCGCATCACCAGAACCACGTCGATGACTATCCACCGCCCATCGGGTACAGGGAACGGTACACGGGCAGGTGGATGCCGCCGGACCTTGCGGCTTTGGGCGGCAGCTCAGGCCAGCATCTGGGGGGCTACTTCGGCCTCGTCAAGCGACTGGACGAAGCATTGGGCAGGATTCTGGACGCACTCAAGAGCTTGGCCTTGGATAGCAACACTATTGTCATGTATACTTCTGATCATGGGTGTCACTTCAAGACGCGAAACGAGGAATACAAGCGATCTTGCCATGAAAGCTCGATCCGTGTCCCGACCGGGTTCATCGGACCGGGTTTCAACGGCGGAGGACGGTTGCAGGAACTCGTCAGTCTCGTGGACCTGCCGCCGACACTTCTCGACGCAGTGGGGATACCGGTGCCGGAGCATATGGACGGACGATCGATCATGCCTCTCATCAGGCAGGAGAACGTGGAATGGCCTGAGGAAGTGTTTGTGCAGATCAGTGAGTCTCAGGTTGGCAGGGCTGTGCGCACGAAGCGGTGGAAGTACGGCGTCGTTGCCAAGGGCCTGTCAGGCTGGACACACAGCTGTTCCAGGCAATACCATGAGGAGTACCTTTACGACCTCGAGTCTGACCCGTACGAGCTTAGGAACCTGATCGGCTATGACTCTCATCAGAAGGTGGCTGCGGTAATGCGTGAGCGCCTGTTGCGCCGGATGCGCGAGGCAGGAGAGGATGAGCCAGAGATAATCTTGGCTGAGCCCGTGAAGTGTCCGCAGCGACTAGTCTCTGACGATGAGGCATATGAGTGAGTGCCGGCTGCGGCCGCATCCAAGTAGAGGACCGCGCTAGAAAAAAGGACGGTGGGTGCAGATGAAACCGCGTGACATAGTCATCGCGCAGATTAAGCATGAAGAGACCTTTCCCGTACCCTATACGATTCCATGGGAGGAAAGCGTCGCTCAGCGCCTGGACGAGTACTACGGCGGCAAGGACTGGCGCAGAAAGATCCAGCAGTTCATGGTATCGTACTTCAACGTGGATACGATCCAAGAAAGACCCATAGACGACACTTTCGGCCGAGACGTCTTCGGCTCGATCTGGCGCAGGGACCGCCGGCCCTGGCATCTCGAGAGGCCTGTGCTGCAGGAGCGATCCTTCGACAACTATGAATTCCCGACCTTGGAACGCTTCACCGGCCCAATAGCCCCGGGCAAGGCTGACGCCATACGCCTGATCAACGCCGACCGAGACTACTTCCACATCATCAACATGGGATGGGGCATCTTCGAGCAGACTTGGCGCATCCGCGGCTTTGAGAACGCCCTGATCGACGCAATCGAAGACCCTGATTTCTACCAGGAACTCGTGAACCGCATCGCTGACCTGTATGTCGATATAGTCAGATTCTGCGCGGACGTGCCTGCTGACGCCTTCTTCTTCGGAGATGATTGGGGTGATCAGCGAGGTATCATCCTGGGTCCAGACCGCTGGCGCCGCTTCATCAAGCCCGCCTGGGCAAGAGTCTACGAAGAGGTACATCGCCAGGGCAAGATAGTGATATCGCACTCCTGCGGCAGCGTTGCCGACATCATGGGAGACGCAATCGAAATCGGTCTGGACGTGCTAGAAAGCGTCCAGCCAGAGGCTGCAGGGATGAACCCGTATGAGCTGAAAGCCCGCTGGGGCGACAAGATCACGTTCTGGGGGTGCCTGGGCAGCCAGAGCACCATCCCATTCGGAACTCCGGATGAAGTCAGGACGGAAGTCCGAAGGCTGCTGCGGGAGATGGGAAGAGGCGGCGGGTACATCTTTGCACCGGCGAAGCCTCTCCAACCCGAAACCCCGGTGGAGAACGCTGTCGCCATCATCGAGACGGTGACTCGCCAGGAGTGAGTGACCAGCCCATGCCGGGCAGTGTATGTGTCCGATAGCATGTTCGCCAACACAACGAAGTCATAGCGAAATGGAGGTAGCGGCATGAGATCAAGAAGTGATAGGTCACAGTTTAGGTCGCAGTCCTGGTGGGTCTGCGCATGTGCCATGGCAGCGTTGCTGCTGGCGTTGACTGCTGCGGGTCTCGCGGGAGAGTCAGAGGCCGTGGTGCTGGTGGACTTCGAACGGTTCGCAGATGATGACGAACTTCGCGCAGCGGCGCCGACGAACCCCAACGGAGCCTTCGTCGAGGTGTATCTCGAGTCATTCGTTGCATTTGATGGCACGAAATCCATGAGGCTCATCCCGATAGGTGCCAACGGAAACCAGGTGTGGGCCGCAGTCACCCTGCCGATCCTGGTCACAGACTGGTCCGGTGCGCAGATGATCGAGCTGTGGATGAGGAACGCTAGCTACAAGAACCAGTTCTGGGGCATGAACATCTATGAGAAGAGCGGAGAAGCATGGTCGCTCGACGCGACACGCGATGCCTACATAGAGACACCGGCTGGCGACTTCGCGGCAGTCGAGTGCGTGGCTAACGGGATCAACGTGCCGGCAGGCTTCGAGGGCAGGGTCAGGATACCGATCTCGACCTTTTCGGTGCCGGCTTGGTACGCCGGCACTGAGAAAGATGAGGTTCTGGATCTAGAGAACATCGTCATGGTCAGGTTTGGCATGAACGCTGTCAACAACGCGGATGCGAACGTCTACATCGACGCCTTCTACCTGCTCAAGTAGTGTCGAGTTGGCGCAGAGACCTGCCAGGAGGAGATCGATGGTGTTTGGCTACGGCGCAAGAAGACTGGTGACGCACGCGCTGATGCGGTTCGCCCGGACGATGGCGTTCATTATGGGCGTAGCGTGCGTCATCTGCGCCATATGCGCCATCAGCAGTCTGGTGTGGAGTCCGGTCTGGAGCAGCTCTGTCTGGGCCAATCCCGAACAGGGTGACCAGGCTGATCTCAATGAGCTGGTACAGGCGCTGAACTCAGACGACCTTTCCACAAGGAACAATGCCGCTGCGGCTCTCGAACGCCTCGGAGAGGCAGCTATACCGGCCTTGGCGGAGCTGGTAGAAAACGTAGGCGGCACCCCATACTTTGCCCGATGGCATGCGGTGAGGGTGCTCGGAGCGATTCCGAGTCCCAATTCGGCTCTGGTCCTCTCCAAAGCCATGCAGGATGAGAACAGTCAGGTTCGCCAGGCGGCCGCTGCCAGCCTCAGGAACCTGAAGATCGCCATACGACGGGTCGATCCAAAACGTCATGTTCAAGAACGTTGTGATCAACGGTGTCACCGTCGACAAAACCAACTGGGATGATTACTTCCAGATCGAAGGCAGCGGGAC
>Ga0134094_1001043_pt1 | contig 28901 bp, 20 predicted proteins | sample 5_1taG_FD_94458 | JGI IMG/M metagenome (GOLD analysis project Ga0134094, IMG submission 94458) | Switchgrass degrading microbial communities from high solid loading bioreactors in New Hampshire, USA - 5_19_20_110_A1 metaG | ecosystem: Engineered > Bioreactor > Semi-continuous > Anaerobic >... | reverse complement strand
TTGGTAGCAAAACCCAACATGCCATACTGGGTATTAGAAATTTGTAATGATTCCATTATAACCGGGCTCTGCCAGGACAGAACCAATCTGTCCATAAAAACAATGCCCCACGCTAAAAAGCTAAGCAAAACAACCGTAAATTCATACCGGCCACTTTTTTGGATCGCCAAATCGTTCATTTAATCACCATCTTTCCTTGAAAATATTAGTAAATATTTAGGAAGTTTCCGCTAATTATTTATCAAATATAAATACAAATATAAATAAAACCTCTTTCCCTCCTTTCCGTTAAATTTCTTGTGCTTTCCTTGTCTAATTAGTCTGAAACTTCCTAAAATACAGAATATTGCAAGAACTATACCAAAAAGCATGGCTGTAAATTTGCTTAAATCTTGAGGCAATCAGTGGAGCACTTGTCATATTTTTGAACAGTGCTCAATTTATTAACAGTTTATTTCCCGATAAGGCTGGTCCCTTGTCTTAATATTCAAAAGCTAATAACTTTTAAAAAATTTCAGAATTGACTGTAAAATAATTTTATAAGTATTATACTATTATTAAGTAGGTATTTTAAGGTATATTTTCATATTTATTTCCAAATGCTTTTTTCCGGTCATTTTTATTCCGCCGAGGTGATTTGGGGTGAGCACTGGTGGCTTCGCTGAAGATTATAAGTATTGTTTAAAAAAAGAGACCTGGGACAACTATATCAAAAGAGGAGTTGTCACAGATCCTAACATCCGGCCTCATATTTTGAAATCATGGGAACGATGTAAAGGCATCGATCCGACAATTAATCCGACCAAAAATGATAAAGTATTAAATTCTTATTTATTGGAAGAAAAGCGCAAAAACTACCGTGATCTGCTTTCGGTTTCCGAACCAATACTCAACGAACTGTGTGATTTGGGAGGAAAATTCTTTGTCTTACTGAGTGCGCCCGATGGCTACATACTTTTCGCCAAAAGCAATGTTGATTATCCTTATATACCGCTGGGCGCAATGTGCAGTGAAGAACACATTGGTACAAACGCCGTAGGTACGGCCTTAGTAGAAAACGATTTAGTGGAAGTCAACGGCTATGAACACTACGCCTCGCACTTACATACCAGCAGTTGTTTTGCTATACCTATTAACGATTCGGATGGCAAAATCGTTGGCGTTGTTTGTATTTCCAATCCTTTTGGGCAACTCAATTTAAGCGACAAAAAACTGTTTAAATTGGCCGCCCAAATTATAGAGAACAAGTATAATCTTATCAAAGAAAAAAATAAACGAACCAGTTCGGAAAGTATCTTAAGTCTATTGCTGGATTCTATTGAACACTATTCCCTTGTACTGGACAAAAACGGTATTATTGTCGATGCCAATGAAAAATTGCTTAGCTTGATGGAAGCCGATTCAATCGAAAAAATAACCGGGATTACCTATGATAAGATTATTAGAGATGAAAATAGATATTTAATTAAACATAAAAATTTGAAAACTGAGCTGGATTTAATGGTCAAAAGCCAAAAAATCAAATGTAAAATAACTAAACACAGTACTAGGAACAATAACAACTCCATTCTGTTTTTAGAGCCGCTGGGAACAAATAAAATTAGCTACATTCCCAAGACCAAGTTGGGACCGATTCGGCCCGTCGGCGAATCAAAAAAATGGTTGGATGTGGTTGAACGTTCCCTTAAAGCCGCCCAAGTAAACACCAGTATATTAATAGAAGGGGAAAGCGGTACAGGCAAAGAACTTATTGCTCAAATTATTCACTCCGAAAGCAAAAGAAAAGGTTCCTTTGTTCCCATTAATTGCGGTTCAATTCCAAAGGGTTTAATCGAAAGTGAACTGTTTGGCTATGAAGAAGGAGCTTTTACCGGTGCTAAAAAAGGTGGAATGACAGGTAAACTGGAAATGGCGGAGAAAGGGACCTTGTTCCTGGATGAAATCGGCGAAATGCCCTTGGATATGCAGGTTCATCTACTTAGATTCCTTCAAGATAAAACCATAGTACGCATTGGCGGCAATAAGCCTAAGACCTTGGATGTCCGCATAATAGCGGCCACCAACCGGGATTTGAGGCAAGAAGTTAAGAAAGGCTGTTTCCGTGAAGATCTATATTACAGACTAAATGTAATAAATATTAAACTTCCTCCCCTTCGGGAAAGAAAAGAGGACATTCCCCAGCTCATTTACTATTATCTTCACAGAACTTGCCAACAAATGAACAAGCCTCCTTTTAAAGTCAGTGACTCGGCTATGGAAATTTTTTGCAATTACAGCTGGCCGGGAAATGTCAGAGAATTAATCAATGTTATTGAAAGCGCCGTGGTTTTTGCTGAGAGCAATGAAATAACACCGGATGTGCTGCCTTCTTATTTAGCAAGCGAAAATATGCTTTCGGTATCTGTCTATCAAGGAAGCTTAAAACAGTATGAAAAGGCATTGATAATAAGTAACTTGGAAAAAAATGACTGGAATATAAGTAAATCGGCCAAGGAATTGGGTATCAGCCGTAACACACTATATAACAAAATCAAAGATTTAAAGAGATTTAGCGCCACTCGTTAGAGTGGCGTTTTTTTAACGGTTCTTGGTTCCATTCCTTTTGATTCATTTCTAAAGATTTTTTATTTAAAGTTAAAGATTTTTATTTTTATGGTTTTTTATTTTAATCCAAAATCCAATGGTATTTTTCTTTGCATGGTCTTATCGGCGGAAATAAGGATTATCTGCATACTCCTGGCAGACAAAATAATATTTTTGTCCAAAGTAATGCTGATCATTTGTTCACCCTGCTGGGAAACCACCCTAAAATCATAAAACTCGTCATTAATTTGGGCATAGGCATAAGAGATCCTGTCTCCTGAAACGGGAATTGTAAAGTCCACAAGCTGCCTGTCGCTGTCTAAAGCGACTTTTCTCCATTCTTGTCCCGTTTTTGCCGCTACAGAGGCAAAATCAGCAGTCGGTAAATTTTCCATTGTGTTGTAAGCGGGACTATATTCCACATCCCGGATGAGGTTCAAGGGATAATATAAATCTTTTGTCGCATAATCCACTGTCTGAAAAAGCACTATGTCAGGTTGAAAGATATTAAAGTAATAATCAATATCCTGGATGTTCTTATAACTATGCACAAAAACAGTTTTGGAAAAACTTTCGGCTATATATTTTTCTTTCCCTAGAAAATAACTGCCCATGAAAACAAGAATTTTAGGTGCCGTAGGCTTATTGGGATTTAGGCAATAAGAATAATACCAACCTGTTTCATTCAGCTTGATTTCATCCTTATAGGTATCCAGGCGGACAGTCTGAGGATTTTTCAGAGTGTAGACCGGGACCTCCTCCCTTATGGGGTGATAGGAAACAGGCAAAGAAGTACGTAACTCATATGAAATATCATAATCCTCTTTTTTCGGCAGGCTCAGAGACGGGTAATTATTTTGCAAGTTTTTAAGTATAATTGAAATGCCCACAAAGGCCCCATGATCATTCCAATGCCCGGCATCATACTTGACATTATAAACTTGCAACTCTTTACTGGCTTCGATCAAAGCGGGTGCGGTGTAAACATAATTGATTTTTTTCTCTGCCAAACCCTTCAACATTACCTCCAGGCGGTCATTTTTATAATTGACACCTTCAGGCAAGTACTGCTCGTAAACAATTTGCTTGGAGGGTTCCAAGCTAAAAAGGAAAACCGCATTTCTTTGCCGGCAATAGTCCTGCAGTTTGGCCACAAAGTCTACAAATTCGTTAATATAATCAAAATCGGTTAATTGAGGGTTTAGCTTGAGAAAAACATAGCCTTCTTTTCCGTTGGTATAAAGGGGATGGACCAACACACCGAATAATTTATCCTGGAGAATTACAGAAGAAGTTATGAAATAATCCCTCAAGCCAATCCGATCATTAACATAGGAATTTAACTCTTTTATCAAATCCGTCACCGGGGTATCTGAAGTAACAGTAGGCAACTCCGCCAGCTTCCGGTTATCAATAACCGAAATTTGCTCGGGTTTGTAATTATAAAGTAATTATCGGAATCAACAAAATAACCGCAAAAACTATAACGGTGATGAGATCTAATTTCTTCATACTGTTTCCCTCTTACTTTTTTACCCATAATTTAGTTAAAACTGAAAATAGATGAAAGGATTATAGGTACCGGTCATAACAAACATTAAACTTATAACCATCAGAACACTCATTAAAACCACTCTACCCACTTTAAGCCAGGATTTCTGAGATAAGAAGAGCTCCAATTTGGAAACCAAGGGAGCGCTTAAAAAGCAGGCAATAATGAGTGTAAAGACAAGCTGAGGATTAAAATAATACATAAAGGTAAATTCCAAGGAAGAAGTATCGCTTCCCAAACCAAAAAGCAATTTAAAATAAGTAAGCGCCTCAGCAAGGTTTGCTGCGCGGAAAAGAACCCAACCCATGGCGACAATCAACAAAGTTACAATAGTTTTAACTGCAGAAGGTATTCTTTTATACCATAAACTGTGAGCGAACATTCTTTCCAAGATAACAAACAGGCCGTGCCATAGTCCCCAGACAATAAAGGTCCAGGATGCGCCGTGCCAAATACCTGTGACCAGGAAAACAATAAATAAATGAAAGTAAACATTGCCGTAACGGTTTCCGCCCATGGGTATATATAAATAATTGCGGAACCAGGAAGAAAGGGAAATATGCCATCTTCTCCAGAATTCCGTTACTGAACGCGATATATAAGGATAATTAAAATTCTCCATGGTGCCAAAACCAAACATTTTGCCAAGACCGATGGCCATATCCGTATAACCGGAAAAATCAAAATATATCTGCAGGGTATAACAAATCATTCCCAACCAGGCGGTAGGAATATCGATTTGCTGGCCGGAAGCGGCGCTAAATATCATATCTACTGTTTGGCCCAATATGTCGGCAATCAATACTTTCTTGGCCAGACCATAACAAAAACGCCTAATTCCATAGGTAAACGCATCCAAGGTAACAACACGATTTTTCAATTCATCTCTCATGTCCTTATAAGGCATAATTGGCCCGGACATAATTTGCGTAAATATTGACAAGTATAGAGCAAAATCTATAATATTCCGCTCGGCTTCAGTTTTTTGCCAATAAACATCAATCAAATAGGACAAAGCCTTAAAAGTAAAAAAGGAAATCCCCAACGGTAAGAAAACATCACTTATCGTAATTTGCCAGTGTAAATAGTAATTAATGTTTGTTGCTGCAAAATTATAGTACTTATAATAAACCAAGGGCAGCAAATTGCTCCCCAAACCTAAAATCAATACACCTTTGCGCCAACTTTTGCTCCGGGCGGCATCCAGCCATAAGCCCAGAAGATAGCTGAAAACAATGGAAAAACCCAGAACAAAAACGGACTGGATTCCTCCGTAAACAATAGAAAAAACATAAAAGACTAGACTGAAGAGGAATAGAACAAAGTTTTTAATTTTGGTCGGTGTAATAAAATATACAATTAATACGGAGGGTAAAAAGGCAAAAATAAAAACCACCGTACTGAAAACCATCTTTTTCCTCAATTCTATCCGTAATTACATCAGGATTATAGTAATATTCACTAAAATATAAACATCCTAAACATACAAAAATAATATAACATAATACAGCAAAAGATTTCCAGCTACTTTGGGCAAGATCATTCTAAAGCGAAGTCATAACCTTTTATGAAATTAAAAAGGCCCTAAAACCTGCGCGAGGTCAAGGGCCAATTTGAAGAAGAGGTATAACTTGCTGGGTAAATAGGTTCAAGAAAAATTTCAATATCGTCCGATATCTTTGGCGGCATAATAGCCTTCTTGGTTAGCCATAAGAATATTGCGCGGTGCCAGGCAATCCCCTATTTGATAAAACTCTTTGGCCATTTGGCGTAATTCGTTTGCTCTCTCCCACTGGGGCTTTAAACCTACGGCATAAACGACGGTATCCGCAGGAAAAACTTTCCGCTTGCCGCTTTGGTCCTTGCCAACAACCCCCCGGTCATTGATTTCCAGGGCTTTGGTTGAGAGTTCTACCGTTATGCCGTATTCGGGGATTTTTAAATCGAGAAAAGCGCCATGGACGCCGGAAGCGCCATAATTCAATGAAGGCATCATTTCCAGGATGGTTACTTTGCTGCCCCTAATGGAAAGGAAAATCGCCAATTCAACGCCCACCAGGCCGCCGCCGATAATCACCACTCGCTCCCCTGCCAACTGCGGATTCTTGTATATTTCCACCGCTCCGAAAACTTTATCACTTTCTATGCCAGGAATATCGGGTTTAATCGGAGTTGCCCCCATTGCCGCAATAATTACATCCGGGGCGATTTCAGCGGCCAATTCTTTTGTCACTTCGGTATTAAGCCTGACTTCAATTCCCGATCTTTCCACCATTCGCTTTTGTTTTTCCAGGTACAATTTGAGTTTTTTCTTAAAAGGGACTTGCTCTTCACACAATAAAATGCCACCCAGTTCAGCGGTTTTTTCGCAAAGAATGACTTCATGTCCCCTCTCCGCACAGGTTAAAGCCGCTTGCATGCCGCTAATACCGCCGCCGGCAACAAGCACTTTCTTTTTATATTTTGGAGACAGGTCAAACTTTGCTTCATATTCGTTCCCGATAACGGGATTAATGGCACAAAGAAAATGGCAAGTGGCATCGCATTCAGAGAAGCAAGAATAGCAACGCAAGCATTGGTTAATTTCATCCTCGCGCCCGGTACGCGCTTTGATGGGCAAATCAGGATCAGCCAAAGTCTGCCTTCCTAATTCTACCACATCGGCCAAACCCGAAGCAATAATCTCTTCCATCATAGCCGGGTCAGACAAGGCCCCAACCGTAGCCACCGGTGTTTTCACATGCTTCTTAATCTCGGCAGCATATTTGACATTGCAACCATCCTCATGAAACATGGAAGGATGAGTAATAAAAAACACATCGAAAATCTCATGATTGCCGGCGGATACATGAATGAGATCCACTTTGCCGTCCAGCATTTGGGCAATTCTAATACCTTCATCAAGATCATATCCGGCGGGATTGCATTCCGAACCGCTCATACGGAACTCAATCGGAAAATCCCGACCGCATTTTTTGCGGATATCTTCTATAATAGCCAAGGGAAATCTCATGCGATTTTCCAGAGATCCTCCCCAACGGTCTTTTCTCTTGTTTGTTTTACTGGACATAAACTGAGATACCAGCCAACCGTGACCCCCATGGATCATGACCATGCCAAAACCGCGCTCCTTGGCAAATAAGGCTGCATCTCCGAAACGAGAAATAGTGTATTCTATCATTTCCTCGGACATTTCCCTTACCTCGATCATTTTCCCGTCCGATTTAACCTGGGGACTGCCGCCCGGTCTAAAGGGCAACATGGTGGCTGAAGGTCCCCATACGTAACCAAGTTGCTCGCCTGTAGTACGAGCATACATTCCACCATGCTGGAGTTCCAATGAAGCCACAGCACCATGTCTGGTAATGGCCTTGCACAGGGAACTCAAAGGGCCTTTCTGATTCGTATCATCAAGGGGGAATTGCACTTTAGTCACTCGGCCGTTTTTACTGTCTACCAAGCAATCGCCCATAGTAACTGCCGCCGCCCCGCCCAACGCTTTTAGTTCATAATAAGCAATCAGTTCCTTGCTTGGCAGGTTGAGGTGATCGCCGTTTTGAAAACCGGTGGGTGAAGCAAAAATTCTATTGCGAAATACTGTTTTGCCTAAAGTTATGGGTTCAAAAAGATGGGGAAATTTCAACGCCATTCGCAAATACCTCCTTGGGATCTTATTTAAATCAAGCACCGTCTTGTATTGAATTCAATTATATTTTCAACTTTTTCGGCCAATATCCTGCCAAACCAAGCCCAATCCGGACATCATATTTAAAAAAATTGCACTAAACTTAAACCGTTTAGTGCTCTCTTGAATTGTGCTTAACTAAGAAGATTTAGTTAATCTTAATTATTTTGCAAATATCACTTGGATGGCGTTTAAAGAATCCATTAATTCCTCCTTATCTACGGCCAATACCACCTGGATGGAAGTTCCAATCATTGCGCCCAACATAATTCTTGATACTGCTCTAGAATACTTTTTTAACCTCTTATCCTCTTGCCATTTGCTTTGCAAAATATATTTTTCAATAAGCATTGCTACTTCTTGGAAAAAATTGTCAATGAGTTCCCGCAAAGGATCCGACCAAAGTGCCATGCTGCTCAAATCAAAAAGAAGTTTAAACAGCTCGGGGTTGTCTTTTAATATTTTTTGAAAATATTCGGTTAAAGCTGCTGTCTTTTCTCTTTTCGTTTCTCCCTGTTGTAAGATGTTCTCGATTTCGCTCAAATACTGCTGCGACAGCCTTTTAACCACTTCGACAAACAATCCTTGTTTATTGTTATAATAATAATTCAACTGGCTCAAAACAACACCGGCTTCATCGGCTATATCCCTCAAAGATGCATTGGCGTAACCCTTTTTCGCAATGCATTTAATAGCCGCCTTCAATATCCTTTGAGACTGGCTGACTTCATTGGCTTTGGTTTTCATTGGAGCTCTCCTAAACCATTAAATATTATTGTTGTTATTATGAGCCGCCTTTGTTTTGGGAGACAAACGCTTAAAAAGTATACCCAAGGTATTCGGACCGCAATGGCAGGAAACGGTACAGCCGGCGTTGGTTTCAATTATTTCCTTAAAATTTCCGTAACGTTGAACCGCCTCTTTTACTTTTTGTACCGTTGCCTGATCACATGGCGAATGAGTTATAAAAATCCTGCTGTAATCAATGTCCTCCTGTCGGTCCGTCAGTTTATCCCTGACATAGTTTTCCAAGCAGCGCTCAAAACTTCCCCTATACTTTTTCCCCACCTTCATCTTGCCGTCAATAACTTCAATGCTGGGTTTAATATTCAACAATCTGGCCCCAAAAGCTTCTAACCCGGAACAACGCCCGCCCCTGTGTAAATAGTCCAAACGGTCAATAACAAAGCTGGCGTCCACTTTTGGTATGGTATCCTCCAAGCGGCTCAAGATTTCCTGCACTTCCATATCGTTCTTAGCCATTTGTGCGGCATCAAGAACAATATGGCCGCTTCCACTGGAAAGATTGGCGGAGTCCACAACATAAACATTGGAAAAGTTCTGGGCAGCTATAGTTGCATTTTGATAACAGGAAGAAAATCCCGAACCAATACAGATATGAATAAGTGCCGTATACTGGGATGAAAACTGGGCAAAAAAGCGCTCATACTCAAAAGAATTTATGGCTGTAGTCCTACATGTTTTGCCTTCTTCATCCACATAACGAAAGATTTCTTCAGGCGTGATATCCAAACCGTCCCGGAATTCCTTATCATCTACCAACGTTATAATCGGCATTAGGGTGATATTATAATCGTTCAAAATTTCCGGAGAAAGATCGCAGGTACTGTCTGCTGTTATTTTGATCATAGTGTTACTACCTCTTTTCTAGTCTTGTTTAAATTTATTATCCTTTAAAGATTTTCTGCATTAAAATGCTATTTTATTAGTAGAAAATAATTTTTAATTCGGACGTTTGTATGAATCATACCTTAATATAATTTATCATGTCAATAATAATTTCATATTTATGTTAAGTTATGCTTCTAACCTTGTTGGCAACCACCCTATTGAAAACTGGGACAGACTTAAATATTAAAGCCGACCATCTTTTATTGGCCGGCTTAATATTTGCCGCTTATGCCCATCTGAGTTGCAAATTTTTATTCCGCCCCTTCATTTCCGGTATTAAGATTCACATGTCTTAGGGGCATAATGGTGGAAATGGCATGTTTATATACCATTTGCTGTTTACCCTCGAAATCCAGAATAACCGTGAAATTATCAAAACCCTTTACCGTACCTTTTAATTGAAATCCGTTTATGAGATAAATTGTAACAGGTATGTTCTCCTTCCGGGTTTGATTCAAAAATAAGTCCTGTAAATTAACCGGTGATTTATTCATATATATACCTCCATCACCTTTCTATCTTGCTTTCGATTGTACATTATATCGTTAAACTCTGCAAGTTTTGGCAAAATCATCCAATATTTTGTCAACGATCACACCGATTTCATTTTGGGTTATATCATACCATTTTATTCTTGGATCCCTCCTAAACCAGGTAAGCTGTCTCTTGGCGAAACGTCTGGTGTCCCGTTTAAACAAGCGAAACATCTCCTCCCAAGTTAACAGTCCCCTTAAGTATAAAATTACATGACGGTACCCTATACTTTGCAGAGATTTCAGTTTAGGAGAGTACCCCTCCTGAAGCAAGGACAAAACTTCCTGCACTATACCATATTTTACCATATCTTCGCAACGTTGGTCAATTCTCCGATAAAGAATTTCCCGGGGAGCGGTCAAACCAATATATAATAAAGATTCACCTAAAGGCGGATATTTTTTTTCTTCATAAGAACGCTGTGCAGATAAGGGACGCCCGGTAAGCTCATATACTTCCAAAGCCCGGATAATCCTGGCCGTGTCATTGGGATGTAATCTTTGGGCTGAGAGCGGATCCCATTCTTTAAGCCGGTTATAAAGGGCTATTTGACCGTTGGTCTTGACAAATCTTAGCCATTTCTGTTTTATCGCCTCCGATCCTTGTTTGGGAAAAGCAAATCCATCCAGGAGGGAACGGATATATAAACCTGTTCCTCCTACAATAATCGGAACGCGACCTCGCTCTTGAATCGACGCAATCAGTTCCTTGGCTCTGGCCTGAAATTCAGCTGCGGAAAAAAGTTCATCCGGTTCAAGTATATCTATTAAATGATGCCGAATTCCTTTTTGTTCAGCCGCAGATGGTTTGGCTGAGCCTATATCGAGCTTGCGATAAACTTGAACCGAATCGCCGGAGATAATCTCGCCGTTGATCCTTAAAGCCAGTTCCACTCCCAAAGAGCTTTTACCCACCGCAGTTGGGCCCACTATTACGATTAACGGTTTCATCGGAATTGCCCTCCTAGCTGCCCTGATTCATGATCCCAAAACTGATATTGCTGTACTTTCCTCCGCTTATAAGTTTAAAGCCCAGTCGATCAAACTCCCCGCTCCCTTTTCTTTCCTTCATCACCACCCGCCGGCGAGCCACCCTTAAAGCTTCTGTTACGGCTTCCGCCCTCAAAGGCTCAGGTATGGATAAATCCTTAAGAGGCTTAATGGACGGTGAGGAATCGGCCAAGGTATCTCTAAACATAGGGTCGAAATATACCACATCAACGGAACGATCAGGGAGTCCCTGCAAAAAAGTGTAATGATCCATACAGACTGTTTCTATTCTGCTTGCCGCCTCGGCCAGTTCCTTCCAAGCCCTTAACTTCTCCGATTTCGCATTTCGGATCTGCTTTAAGCCCTTAAGAGAAGTCAAACCCTCGCTTACCAGGAAATAAAGCAGTTTTGAACCTTCTACGGCTATAACTTTGCCTCCTTGGCCCACCGCCCAAGCGGCAATTAGCGCATCGGAAGCCAATCCCATAGTGGCATCCAGGAAAATGTCGCCGGCTTTTAAGTCTACAGCCTGCAAAAACCTGTCTTCAATGCCCCGTTTAAGATTAATCATCCGCAATAAAGCCATGCTGGGATGAAAAAAAAGATTGCCGCCTTGGTGTTCTATTATCAGGTTATGCTTAGTAACTCTTAGTAAAGGCCAATTTTCTTTTTCAGGCAAGAAATCCGCCGGAATGAGATTAAGTCCGTACTTTTGACGGAAAAAATCCACTTTGCCCTTTAGCTTGTCAGTTGACAATTTATACCTTAATGTAAGCTGTTTATCAGACATACTCTTTCCTTTAATTGACTAATTATAGTTTTAATCTTTAACCGTTCCAAAATAAGGGAAAGGAGCAATGATGATGACGGAAAACGATATTATCAAAATTTCGGACGCCTATAATCATAAAACTATGCTCAAAGATCTCCGCAATTTGAAAAATGCCTACCCTGAACTGGAAATCCTCAATATCGGTAAAAGCGTTCTTAACCGCTCTATTCCCGCTGTACGGCTGGGAAGCGGCAAAAAGCTGCTTCACTTCAACGGCGCTTTCCATGCCAATGAATGGATCACTTCTCTTCTTTTAATGGTTTTTATTGAAAAGTGCCTTCAAGCCGCCCACTCAGACCAAGATTTGGAGGGTTTTGATGTCCCCAAACTGTTAGCGGAAAAATCCGTTTGGATTGTGCCAATGGTAAATCCGGACGGTGTTGATTTGGTTCAAAACGGATTTTCGACCGACAATAACCCCTATTACCGACTAATTATACAGGCCAATAAAGGATCAACCGATTTCAGACACTGGAAAGCCAATATCAGGGGTGTCGATCTCAACGACCAGTTCCCCGCTTTTTGGGAAGAGGAAAAATCCCGTCGTCAAACTTCCGGCCCATCCCCCATGAATTATCCCGGTCCCTTTCCCCTGTCCGAGCCGGAGGCAAGAACCATAGCCGATTTTACCAGGGAAAATGAGTTTGAGTTAGTTATGGCCTTTCATGCTCAAGGCGAAGAAATTTACTGGGGCTACAGGGAACTCGAGCCTGCCTACGCAGAAACCATTGTCCAACAGTTGGTCCAAGTCAGTGGGTACAGAGCAGTACGTTATGTAGACAGTGACGCCGGTTACAAGGACTGGTTCATCTATAAATGGCGCAAACCTGGATTCACGGTAGAATGCGGCTCCGGCCAAAACCCCCTGCCCCTGAAACAGTTTCCTTCCATTTGGGCCAAAGCCGGGAAAATCATGTTAGCTGGATTACAAATGGCTTAGGACCACTTAAGCTCTGTTGAACCTCTCTTCCAATTCTTTCTTGGAAATACTGATCATTGTGGGGCGGCCGTGGGGACAAGACAGCGGATTGGGCCTGTTGCCCAATTCTTGAATCAATTGATCCATTTCTTGGAGGGACAGTTTGGCACTGGCTTTCAGCGCCGAACGGCAGGCCACCATGTCAATCCAATTCTCCAATAATCTTTCCTGGGTAGGAGGAAAGGATTTGCTTAAGATTTCGTCCAAAAACTGGATTAGAAGGTTACCCGGCTCCCATAAATTCTGAGCCATGGGAACCGCTCTTAAAACATAGGTCCTGTCTCCAAAATTCTCGATAATAAAACCCATTTGATGAAGTTTTTCGAAATACTCAAGCATGATTTGCTCTTCCCGAACCGTAAGTTCAACGGTTTCGGGGATAAGGAGCATTTGCGAACTTACCCCGTTTTTATTTAACTGCTGTCTTAAATCATCATAACGAATGCGTTCGTGAGCGGCATGCTGATCGATTATATAAAAATCCTTGTCATCCGTACAGAGAATGTAAGTATTAAACAGCTGTCCAATGGCCCTTAATTCTTCAAAATTGACTTGTTTTGCTTGCCGGTCCTGCCCCTCATTTTGGGGCTCCCCCTTTACTTTAACACCTTTATCCATTTCTATACGGATTTCACAATTCTCATCGACATTTACTCGGAATTGAGGTTCTATAGCAGCGGCCAAGCCAATTGGGTTTTCATTTTCCAAAGGCTTATACAGTATTTTCAGCTGTTCCCAGTTGCCTCCCCCTTTGGGGCCGGAATGATATACCTTTTGCGGCTCTGTAATTATCTGGTTTGGCAAATTTTCTCCCTTAACCGAGTCCTTGTCCTTATAATCCGAACGATCGTCGTATAATGGCCTTATGGGCTTGGCCTTAAACAATGTGTTGCGAATTGAGTCGCTGAGCATGGCCGCCAGTGTTTTCGGTTCTTTAAATTTTATTTCCAGCTTGGAAGGATGAACATTGACATCATAAAAAGCCGGAGGCATAGTTAAATTCACGACGGCAAAGGGATAGGTGCCCGCCGGTATTAGAGTATGGTAACCTTCTTTTAAAGCCTGATACAAAAGCTGAGAGCGGACAAAGCGGCCATTGACTATGAATGTTACCCCGTCCCGGGAGTTTCTTACCAATTCAGGGCTGCCGATGAAACCGGATATTTCAATATTATTGCCTTTAAATTCCAAAGGCAGCATTTTACGGGCCGTTTCGTTTCCCAGCACTGCCGCTATGGTATCCAACAAATCCCCCCTGCCCGTAGTATTTAAAACCGGGGTTTGAGGATGGCGCAGGGAAAAAGAAATATCCGGGTTAGCCAAAGCCAATCTGCCTATCATATCCGATATCAGCCCGAACTCCGTATTTGGGGAACGCAAAAACTTACGGCGCGCAGGGGTGTTGAAAAAAAGATCGGTTACCGTCACCACTGTTCCCGGTGCACAGCCCGTTTCCGTAAAGGAAACCAGCTTTCCTCCTTCAACCCGTATCTCCCAGCCTACCGCTTCCTCCGGCCGGCGGGATACGATACTTAATTTGGAGATGGCGGCAATACTGGACAAAGCCTCTCCCCTAAAACCCAAAGTCCTTAAATCATTAAGATCTTCAATCCTGGTAATTTTGCTGGTAGCATGGGGCAAGATGGCCAGTTTCAAGTCCTCGGAAAGCATGCCGCAACCGTCGTCCCTGACTTTGATCAGGGATTGCCCCCCGCCCTCCACACTGATCTCAATTTTCTTGGCCCCGGCGTCAATGGCATTCTCTACGAGTTCTTTAACCACGGACAGAGGCCTTTCCACAACTTCTCCGGCGGCTATCTGGTTGATACAGTGCTGATCAAGTATTTTAATTATGGGTGGCAAACAAATTCACTTCCTTACCGTTTTCCCAGAAAGATATTCGATTATGAAGCTGATTTTGCAAAAGAAGGGTTGGCGCCGACTTTTTGTATTGTTCGGCCAGGTCATACCCCGCCTGTTCACAAGCCGGACAAGCCTCAAAGGGTATTTTGACCAGCACGGCTTTTTCCCCGGTATTCAAGTTGCTGGTGCTAATAAATACCGTACCGCCACACTGCCGGCATTCTCGAATAAGATCATAACGCTGCTCTCTAATCCCCTCGGTATCGTAATAAATATCTCTCTCTCTGATTACCCAATTTCCCGCCGGCAGCCGCCATTCCTGCCTTTGAGCATAACGCCATCTGGGCTCAATTTGTTTATAGTACTCATGTAGTTTATCAATATAAGCACGGACTTCTTCCCCGCCCAAAACCCGGCGTTTCATTTTCTGCGATTCAATTACCCCGGAATAATCCTCCCCGGCTAAAGCCAACAAAATAGCCAAGTTAACATAAGGAAGGGCTCCTTGAATGGAATACCCGCCTTCCAAAACAGCCAGGTCAGGGCTGATCATTTCCGTAATTTTTCCGTAGCCCCTGGCAGTAACGTTCATGGAAGCCAGTGGGTCGGTAAAATGGTTGTCCTGCCCGGCGGAATTAATGATAATATCGGGCTTAAATTCCCTCACTGCGGGCATGGCCCATTTTTCCAAAGCATAAAGAAATCCTTCGTCCCCGATACCCGGAGGAAGAGGGATATTGACAATGGATCCCCAGGAATTAGGGCCTCCTTTTTCTTCGCAGAAACCAGTTCCCGGATAAAGTGTCCTTCCGTCCTGGTGGATTGAAATACATAAAACGTTGGGATCATAATAAAAAATATCCTGGGTCCCGTCACCGTGGTGGACATCGGTATCAACAATAGCTATCTTTTTCAGGCCGTAATAAGTTCTTAAATAGTTTACCAAAATGGCTTCATTATTTAAGGTACAAAAACCCCTGTTGCCCCAGACCACAGTACCCGAGTGATGCCCCGGCGGGCGGACCAGTACAAAGCCGTTTGTAATTTCTTTGGCCATTAATGCTTTCCCTAAAACGAGGGAACACCCAACGGCGATCAGATGGGCATCCAGATCATGCCGGTCCGGATTAGGGAAAAGAGCCTGAGTCCTTAAAACATCCCTTAAGTCCGCGACAGCTGGAGAATACTGTTTTATTTGGGGAAGATCCATTACCCCTTCTTCAAATATTTGTTCCTGGGTATAGAGCAAACGCTCTTCCCTTTCTGGATGGGTTTCTCCCAAGGACCAGTCAAAAGCCGGGAAAAAGACTATTCCCGTTTTTTTCATCGGCATACCCCCCTTTCTTTTCCCCTTAAGCCGGCAATCCAGAATTCTGCAATTGAAAAGCTCCCGGTGGCAGATGTACCCGTCCTCTAACGATTTGCCCCACTGTCAGGTAGCCTTCAATTAAAGGAAAATAATCAAAGGGCTCTGTTTCCAACTGAGATTCGTCAAGGCCCATTTTCTTTGCTTGTTTTGAAGCAAGATCCTTAAGGAATTGTTCCACTTCCCGATGGGGTCTGAGGGAACCCCGCCATTCTCCCTGCTCGCCCGTTTCTTCAATTCTGTATCTTCTAAGATTTGTGTCCAGATTAAGGGTCCAGGAGAAAGTAGGTCTAGCCATAGCCGCCCCTATGGCGTTTACTACCATAGAGTGCTTTGCCAGGCCGGCAGTGGTGTTCATCCTTTGTCCTAAAGCTTCCGCTATGCCGCCGGCCCCTCCGCCGCTAAGCTTAATAGGAAAGATATAATCATGCTGAGGATTAAGTACTTGCCATATTTTATAAGCCGGTTCTTCTTTCCACTGTTTAATCAAGGCCTCAATAGTCAGAGCTATTTTTTCCACCATAAGATTTAGAACCTTTTGAGCCACATTTCTAAGCCGGGGAATCTCCCTCATATCCTCAGGCAAAAGTAAAGCCATGGCTTCTTCAGCCCGGATATAATCTCCGAAGTCAATCAGGCCCAAATAACGCAAGGCATCGGTGGTGGTAGGATTATTGCCTCCCAAGCAATAAGCGGGTCCCAGGCGGTAATCGGCCAAGCTTATGTTAATGTTTTCCTCTATGTTAATGTTTTCCTCACCTTCCGAGGTCGTTTGTTTACCTGCAGCAGACAGGATAACGGAATCTCCGCCTACGGCCACGGAGCGAACCGCCAGGGAAGGAACATTGGTTAGAAAATTTCCAATATGGGCTCCCTTAGATGATAACAGCGGCCTCCCCGAAAGCACCAGTCCAATATCGGTAGTTGTGCCTCCAACATCGACGACGATATAGGATTCTTCGGGCTGGCTTTGAGCCAATACTCCCAGCAGGCTGGCCACCGGTCCGGAATAAACGGACTCCACCGGCCGGATATTTTCGGCTTGCTGCATGCCTCCATCGGCTTTTAAGATCTTAATGGGAGCATTTAAACCGCGAGCCCGAACGGCTTTAGTCAATTTATCCCGGAAGTCGGAAAACAAATCCCTGGTGGCAAGGTTAAGGTAAGCGGTTAATGAACGACGAAAGAAATTGGTTTGTCCCCACTCGCTGCCCAAAGCTACAGTCAAATCCGGTATCTCTTTCCGCAAATAAGCCGCCAACTGCTGCTCCAAAATATAATTGCGGTGAGCGAACTTGCCGGATACCACGGCCAAGGCTTTCTCCCCTTGTTGCTTGGCTTGGAGGAACTTTTCTTTTAAAATTTCAGCTAACTGTTGCATTTCATGGCTGTCAAGGTCGGCAACCCGCCGGCCTCGATAATCCAATTCCCCGCCCAGCACTCGATAAGGAACGGGCCAAGCCAAGGAATCCAGTTTCATCCCCGATCCCGGAAGGAGAATCAGCTCCACCGCCGATAACCGATTTTGCAATATGGCGTTGGTGACCAGAGTGGTACTCACCGTTATATTTTCAACTTTCTCCCGCGGAAAGGCTTTCGCTCCTATGTCAAGAGAATCCAAGGCCTCCAGTACGGTGTCCAACAGCCGGTCCTGTTTGGTCGGCACCTTCCCTGTTTGCCTTACCTGGCCGGAATCAATTAATACCGCATCAGTATAGGTTCCGCCTACATCAATACCAATTTTCATGCTCTACCCCCCAGCCGTTAACAAACAGTTAACAAAAGTTAATAAAAACATTTTCTACTAATTATTTGTTCGTCCTCCAACGGCCTTCTTGCAACCAGCTACTATATATCAATGGGCTACTAATAATAATCAACACCGTATTAAATAATAAAACACTTTTGAGAGTAAGAAAAATCACATAATCTTTGAAGAGCGGATCCGATTCACAATATCGTACAGGTATTCCAAGGCTTGGCGGGGTGTAAGATTGTCAACGTCCAATTCCTCCAATTCTTTGAGTATGGGATGGACCTGGGGCAACTCAAACAAGGAAGGTTGCAGGGCGTTGGCGTCTACAGCCTTGACCAATTTGCCGGAAGTTGGAGAGCTTTCCAGTTCGCGCAAAATAGCGGCTGCCCTTTTCAGCAAAGGTGCCGGCAAACCGGCAATTTTGGCCACCTGGATGCCATAGCTGCGGTCGGCTTTGCCCGGAAGTATTTTATACAGGAAAACAATATCATCCCCCTTTTCCTTGACCGCAACATGAAGATTAAAGACTTGGGGAAACCGTTCTTCCAACTGGGTTAGTTCATGATAATGGGTGGCGAAAAGGGTTTTGGTCTTCAACGAATTATTCTGGATCAAATATTCCGCTATGGACCAAGCTAAACTTAAACCGTCAAAAGTGGCCGTCCCCCTACCCACTTCATCTAAGATGATCAAGCTTTTGGAGGTGGCGTGTTTTAAAATATAAGCCACTTCATTCATTTCCACCATAAAGGTACTCTGGCCCTTGGCCAGGTGGTCGGCAGCTCCTACCCGGGTAAAAATACAATCCGTCAAGGAAATCGAAGCTTTTTGGGCCGGGACAAAAGAACCGATTTGAGCCAGTAGAACAATTAAAGCTACCTGGCGCATATAGGTGGATTTACCGGCCATGTTGGGGCCGGTAATTAAAGCCAGATGTTTATTGCTGGTAAGATAGGTGTCATTGGGCACAAAATTATCAGTGAGCCTTTCTACTACCGGATGTCTCCCTTCCAAAATATTAATGATTCCTTCGTCTTTAATCTCCGGTTTATGATAATCGTAGCGAACAGCCACTTCCGCCAGGGAAACAAAAACATCTATTTCCGCCAAGGCATGGGCGGCCATAACGATCTGGGCCGAATTCTTTAAAACCTGTTCCTTGAGTTCCATAAAAATTTGATATTCCAAATCCACCAATCTTTCCTGGGCCGTGAGAACCTTTTGCTCATATTCTTTTAACTCCGGGGTTATGAATCGTTCGGCATTGGCCAAAGTTTGTTTACGGATATAGTCTTCCGGCACCAAGTGGGCATTGGCATTAGTAACTTCAATATAGTAACCGAAAACCTTATTGTAACCTATTTTAAGAGAACGGATTTTCGTCCGTTCCTTTTCCTTATTTTCCAGCCGGGCAATCCATTCCTTGCCTCCGGAGGAAATAGCCCTTAAACTGTCCACTTCCTCCGAAAAGCCGTTTTTAATAATATTTCCTTCCCGGACACTCACAGGGGCTTCGGGATTAAGAGCGGCATTTAAGGTGGCAGCCAATTCATCCAAGAAAGAAAGGGCCGGCAAATAATCCTTAAGCGCCGAAGAATTGTTTTCTATAATTATTTGCCTGATCTGAGGCAAGCAAGCAAGAGTGGAACCCAAAGCCAACATATCCCGGGCATTGCCCCGGCCCAGGGCCAGTTTTCCCAAGAGACGTTCCAAATCGTAAACAGCTTCCAGCACTTTAAGCAAATCGTGACGCAAGAAGGTATTGTTGACCAGTTCTTCTACTTTTACCAGCCGCTCTTCTATTTTTCGAGCATCCAAAAGGGGTTGTTGAATCCAATTGCGTAAAAGGCGGGCGCCGAAAGCTGTTTTGGTCAAGTTGAGAACCGAATAAAGGGTATCCTTTTCCCCGTCGCCCCTTAAAGAATCCACTAATTCCAGATTACGAAGCGTCCATTTATCTAAAATCATGGTGTTGCTTTGTTGCACCATGGAGATTTTAAAGAAATGGTTTTGCTCGGAATGGGGAATATTATTACGCACATACTGCCACAAACCGGAGGCGGCTTTGGCGGCCGCTTTCATTTGTTCCAGAAGTTCAGCCTGCCCCGGAAATCTTTCTTTAAGTTCTTCCGTCTTGCTAAACCAGTTCCTGTCCCCTATGCTTTGATAATAGTCCTGGAAAAGGTCGGGAGCTATTCTCTGCTCCCCGGGCAGAACCAATTCAGCGGGCTCGATTCTTTGCAGTTCGGCCAGAACGATTTGCAGCGATGAGCTCTGGAGAATGCAAAAGTTGCCGGTAGTAATATCCAGGTAGGCCAGTCCCCATTCTTTTTCTTTATAAACAGCGGCCAAATAGTTATTTTTTGTTTCCGAACTGACAATATCCGTTGTTCCCGGGGTAATAATCCGCACAACTTCTCTTTTGACTATGCCTTTGGCCGTTCGGGGATCTTCCACCTGCTCGCAAATAGCCACTTTGTAACCCGCGGACACCAGTTTGCTTATATAACCGTCGGCGGAATGGTACGGCACTCCGCACATGGGAATTTTTTCACCTTGTCCCGCCTCCCGGGCCGTTAGCGCTATTTCCAAAATTGGAGCAGCCAACAGGGCATCTTCGGCAAACATCTCATAGAAATCGCCCAGTCGGAAAAAAACAATGGCATCACCGGTTTGGGACTTGATTTCCTTATATTGCCGCAACATGGGTGTGGTCATAATATTAATTTCCAACTCCTGTTTCCTGAATATTGAGTTCTCCAAATAAAGTCCAAGAATTTGCCGTCTTTATTTTAATGGGCACCAATTTTCCTATCAGGTCTTCTGTTCCTTTGAAAACAACAATTTCATTGCCCCTCGTTCTACCTGTCAGCTGCTCAGGATCCGTTTTGCTCGGGCCTTCAACCAAAACCTCATACTCTTTTCCCAACATTTTATTACGCCAAGCCAAACTGCGAGCATTTTGCAGCTCCATAAGTCTTTGCAGACGTAATTTTTTTACCTCCAAAGGAAGCTGATCCGGCATAGAAGCCGCGGCCGTACCGGATCTTGGCGAATACATAAAAGTAAAAGCTTGACTATAATGCACTTTGCGCACCATATCAAGGGTTAATTCGAAATCCTCTTCAGTCTCCCCTGGGAAACCTACAATAAGATCCGTAGTTAAGCTTGCTTCCGGAATCTGTTGTAAAATTCGCTCTACCCGCTCCAGGTAATACTCCCTGGTATATTTTCTGTTCATGGCTTTCAGGATTTTATTGCTGCCCGCCTGTAAAGGCAAATGGAAATGCTCGCAGATATGCTTCCCTTGGGCCACCGTAGATATAAGTTTATCGTTCAAATCCTTGGGATGAGAAGTCATAAAACGGATACGGAACAGGCCCTCCAGTTTATCGACTTCTTCTAATAGATCGGCAAAATCATAAGTAAACCCGTCTTTAAGGCCATAGGAATTGACATTTTGTCCCAGAAGGGTTACCTCCCGGCATCCTGCCTGTACCAATTCCTTAATTTCCTCCAAGATTACTTCTTTAGGCCGGCTGCGCTCCTTCCCTCGAACATAAGGTACGATACAATAGGCGCAATAATTCTCACAGCCATACATGATATTGACAAAGGCGCTCAGTTTTCCCTTCTCCGCCAAAGGAACTATTTCCTTGCATTCATAAGCCTCAGGAGAAACCATGGCCACTTTCTGGCCTTTGATAGTGCTTTCTAACAGTTGTTCGAACTTTGAAAAATCAAAGGTTCCCGTCCAAATATCAACATGCGGGGCTTTTTTTTGCAGTTCTTCCAGCTTCCTGGGCTGTTGAACCATACAACCGGCCACAGCTATAATCAGCGAAGGGTTCTGTTCTTTAAGACCCTTCAGTTGCCCTATCCTGCCCAAAATCCTGTTTTCGGCACTTTCCCGGACACAACAGGTACTGATGATAATTAAGTCTGCCTCGTCCGGCAGATCGGTTTTAACGTAACCGTTTTTGCGAGCCACAGCGGCCAGTGTTTCGGCATCTCTTGCCGACATTTGACAACCGTAGGCAATGGTACAAACTTTTTTCGGTTTTGTGGTCATTTGCTTCAGTCCTTAGCTTTATTTCATTTCAAATTCTTATTTTTTCTTACCTATTATATTTTGAATCTATTATATATTAATATCTTGATTCTTGCCAAATAAATACTCTTTGTCAATTAAGAGTAACAAAAAAGCGCCAAAGGCGCTTTGGTTAAAAATCTATAAAATTTTATAGGGTTTTATTTATTTTATTTTTGAGTTTTATTTTATTATTATAGTTTTTTATTTACGGTAGATAATTTAAAGGATTAACCGTGCTGCCGTTTACTATAACTTCAAAATGAAGATGCGATCCGGTCGATTTTCCGGTTGACCCTACCAAGCCGATATTTTGCCCTTTACTAACTTGATCTCCAACTCCTACCAAAAGTTTTGAAGAGTGGGCATAGCGGGTAGCAACCCCATTACCATGGTCAATAATAATGCAATAACCATAGCCTCCGGCATATCCGGCCAAAACTACTTTGCCTGCGCTTGCTGCATAATAGGGTTGTCCGGTCACCCCGTCAATGTCAATACCGGAATGGAATCCGCCGGAGCGATAACCGTAATAAGAAGTAATTCTACCGCTGAGCGGCCACTGTAATCCGCTAACAGATCCGGAGCCGCGGGAAGTGCCAACATAAACAGTTCTAACAACAGGGCCCTTGGCAATAATTTGGGTAACCGGTTTAGTTATGACTTCTTCTTTAACAACCGTTTTTTCCACAGTTCTGCCGTTTTTTTCTACATATTTATAAGTAACTTCTTTTTCCCCGTCTTTACCTGCTTGTTGGACAACGGATTTGCCGCTGGCGACTTTGGTGCTGGTTATTGTCTTAACATCAAAAGGAATTGTTTCTTTGACAACTTTTGTTCCTTTGCTGACTACAGTCAGCAATGGTTCCACTTTGGTCAATTTGATTACTTGACCCGGCTGAATAATTGTATCTTCGGTAAATCCCGGGTTTGCGGCCAGGACTTCTTCTACCAACATGTCATTTTTTCGAGCAATCAGCCAAAATGAATCATCTTTTTGAATAGTATATTCTTTTTCGACAGCGTCGCCTTTCAGCAAATAATCTAAAGCTTCATCCACTGATTTTAAATCATTGGGATGAACTTGAACCGCAACTTTTGTTACTTCCTCTTCAAATTCGGCAGAATCAACTTTATTTGTATCGCTTGGTTTGGTAAAGTATTCTTTATATTTGGTTAAAACAGAATCGGCTTGTTCCTCATCCGCCAGATAAACGACCGTTTCTCCATTAATTTGGATGGCACAACCGTTGATATAAGGTTTTACCGCATTTAACAACACAGCAAATGAAATTATATTGGCAGCATACTCATTTTTATTTATTCTTACTTTCTCATATTCAATTTTATCGCTGGTTTGAGCAACTTGTCCGGAGCCCTCACCATGTTTGCGCAGTACTTCCTGTACTATTTGTTCGGCCTCAGCCTTATTCTGGGCATACCCTAAATTTTTGCCGTTTACCGTAATACCGACAGCCACTACTGTGGTACTTAAGTAGAATACTCCGGCACCAATAATAATAACACCGAGGGCACTTATCCCAATGATCTTGGGGGACTTCCAGGAAATACTTTTGAAAAAATTCGCGAACCTTGTAAGTAATTTTACTTGCGAAAATCTGGGTATATGTTCTTTCAGTTTATTCTTTTTCAAATATTGTCTGGCTTGAATCAAAAAAACAGATATTCTCTGTTTTAAGCCATTTTTCTCACTAATTCTTCTCTCCTCCTTTATTGTCCAAGTGCCGTTTTCAATTATAACACAAGTTGGCGGATTATGATACTAAGAAAAATGAAAAAATGGTCTGGTAAATTAATACCATCCTCGCTATTTTAGATTTATCAAGCTTTAGAGGATAAAAAAAATTTTTTGTTAGCCAAAACTGCGCCTGACCTTATTAATAAAAGAAACTATACCTGATTGTTTCATAGGTCTTACCCTTCTGCCCAGTAACTTCCTGGCGATATTCAAAACCGCGTAAGAATATTCGGAACGAGGATCGGACAAAAGAAGAGGTCTTTGATTTTTCAAAGATTTGCTTACCTTTTTATCGTCATAGATCCACCCCAAAAGTTCAGGCTGCATTTTCAAAAATTTAGAAGCGGCCTTATTAAAAATTTGGCTGCACTTTTGAGCTTCTTCCTCACTTTCGCAACGATTGATAACCAGGTAAGGCCTTATATCCGGGTTGCGGTAAGCCAAGGCTTTAGCCAGGGCATAAGTATCCATCATAGCATGGGGTTCCGTATTGGTAACCAAAATTAAATCATCAGCCGATTCCAAGAATTTAAGCACAACTTCAGAAATACCCGCTCCGGTATCGACAATAAAAATATCCCCCTCTTCTTCCAGATCAACAAAACCGGATATAATGCGATTGAACTGAATAGCATCAAGATGGGTTAGAGCGGAAATACCGCTGGAACCGGGAATAACCTTTATCCCCGCCGGACCCGGTATTAATATATCTTTTAAAGTGCATTCGCCTCTGAGCACATTGGTTAAGTTTAAACTGGCATTCAATCTCAACAGAACTTCCACATTGGCCATCCCAATATCGGCATCAAGAATGATTACTTTTTTGCCCAAGGAGCTTAAAGCCAAGCTTAAATTAATGGCAAAAGTGGTCTTTCCGGTTCCCCCTTTACCGCTGCCAATAGCAATAACCCTTGATTTTCTCTGCATATTTTTAGGCACCGGTTTAGTAACGCTCCAGGTTTGTTTGGCCGGTTGCCTGGATATTACCTGAGAGATTAGTTCCGGCTTCAAATCAGGATCGAGCCAGATTATATTTGTTCCGATCGGAATTAGAAGCAAATAACCTTTATGCAAAGTGATGGCTAATTCCAAACGGTCCTGATACACTTCCTTAACTTCGGTCGTATATATATCGTTGAATAGTTCTGAATCAGTCGTAAAATTGAGTTTTTGTCCCGGATAAAATATTAGCTGGTCCATTATTATCCTCATCCTAATGTCGAAATAATTTTGTCTATTATATTAAAACAATTTTCCACATAATTTTCTACAAAAATACTGTGTTCCCCTTCTTGACAGAAGCAAATCTCCTAAAAAAGCCCGGAAAACATAAAGAAATAATTGAAGATTATTTAGCAACCATATATAGTTTTTATCTATGGCAACGTATAATTTTTTAGTATTACCATATGGGAGGCTTATATGGTATAAACATTGGCAAGACAGAGATTAAACAAAAAATTGAGGGGTTCGGTATTATGAAAATATCTGAATTATTCAACAATAATAAAAAGGCTCTGTCCTTCGAAATATTCCCTCCTAAGGGCTCTGACCCTGTAATTGCTGTTCAAGATACACTTGAGAAGTTAAAAGAACTTAATCCGGCCTTTATTAGTGTGACCTATGGTGCGGGTGGAAGTGAAGGCAACGATGCCACATTTAAAATTGCGTCCCTTACAAAAAATCACTACGGTATTGAAAGCGTTGCCCACCTTACGGGAATTAATCTTACAAAAAAAGACGTTCTTAACATCTTGAACAATTTAAAAGACTTTGGAATTGAAAATATACTTGCTTTGAGGGGAGATGCTGATTCCATATCACCGCAAAATGAATTTAAAAACGCCAGTGATCTAATTTCCTTTATCAAAGAAAACGGAGATTTCAATATAATGGGAGCCTGTTATCCCGAAGGCCACTTTGAAAGTCCAACTATTATTGAAGATATCCGGAATTTAAAATACAAAGTAGAGGCAGGAGCAAGCCAACTGATAACCCAATTTTTCTTTGATAATAACACCTTTTATACTTTCCGGGAACGAGCGGCAATAGCAGGAATCAACATTCCCATTATCGCCGGCATCATGCCGGTTGTGGACAAGGAGCAAATCGAAAATATGGTCGCCCTTTGTGGTGTGAAACTCACAAAAAAATTTTCCACTATCTTAGAAAAGTATGAAGATAAACCGGAAGCACTGCAAGAAGCAGGCATTGCCTATGCCGTGGACCAGATTGTTGATTTGATAGCCCATGAGGTTGATGGAATACATCTTTTCACAATGAATAATCCTCATATCACTGCTCGTATCTGCAAAGCAATAAATAACTTGCTCATTGCCTGAACAGTACTCAACCCGAAGCGGTATCGCTGCTTTTTTCAACGATAGGATAACCGTATTCCCTGATTAGTTTTTTCAGTTTTGAAATATAATCAAGAGACAGCGTGCTGAGATAGGATTTCTTGTTGGCAATCCAACCGATAAGCATTCTTTCCTTTGTTTGAAGGGGCACGGAAACTATGTTGTCCCCGTTTAGATCTCGGCTTAAAAAACCTGAGCAGATAGTATATCCGTTCAAACCGATCAGAAGATTGAAAAGGGTGGCTCGATCACTGACCCGAATTGTTTTCTTGCGGGGAACGGTGCTTAAAAGCTCTTCCGAGAAATAAAAGGAATTATACTCGCCCTGTTCAAAAGCCAAAAAGGGGTAGTCTTCCAAATCCTCGAGAGTAACTAAACTGTTCTTGGCCAGAGGATGCTTGGAACTAACAAAAACATGAGGTTTGGCTTCGAATAAAGGGTTAAATACCAAGTGATTTTCTTTTAACAGCTTGGTGATAACCTTTTCATTAAAATCGCTTAGATATATAATGCCTATCTCGCTGCGCAAATTTTTAACATCTTCAATGATTTCGTAGGTTTTGGTTTCCCGCAGGGTAAATTCATATTCATCCACATTCAGGCCTAATAGTAATTCCACAAAAGCATTAACGGCAAAAGCATAATGTTGAGTGGAAATGGAACAAAGCTGTTTTGAAGGTTTTTTCCCCAAATAGCGCTGCTCCATAAGTTCTGTCTGCTCAATAATCTGTCGGGCATAGGAAAGAAATTCGGTTCCGTCAACAGTTAAGGATATGCCTTTGGCTGTACGATAAAATATCTCTATTCCCAGTTCTTTTTCCAGCTCTTTAACCGCTGTCGAAAGGCTGGGCTGGGTAATAAAAAGTTGTTTTGCGGCTTCACTTATGGAGCCGCATTCAACTATCTTGATGACATACCTCAATTGCTGCAAGGTCATGTTTTCATCCATCCCATAGTTTTTTACTATGATTATCTATTTTTTTGTGGAAAAATCAATAAGGTTAAATTTAGTAACATATACCTAGGGTTAGTTGATATTTAAACAATACTCATTATTTGTAACAAATTAACACACTTTCTATAACTTGTTGATTTTCATAAATGCCATTTTGTGTTAATTGTAAAACAAGGATAGTTAGAGAAGAGGGATGGGTATTGAATAAATTGAATAAGACAGAAAAGATTAAAACCACTTGCCGTTCCTGTCATGGTGGTTGTGGTGTTATCCTAACCTTGGAAAACAATAAAGTTGTAAAAATACAGCCAGACCAGGATTCCCCTTTGAACCAAGGCCGTATTTGTCCCAAAGGATTAGCTGCCTTAGAAATCTTGTATCATCCAGACCGATTACGTTATCCTATGAAGCGCTTGGGAAAAAGAGGAGAAGGAAAATGGGAAAGAATTTCTTGGGACGAAGCATATTATATCTTGACAAAAAATATAAACCTTTTAGAAGAAAAATACGGTATAGAAAGCATTGCTGTAATGCATGGTACGGGCCGCCATCATCACCGTCATATACGCCGCTTTGCCAATGCTTTAGGCACCCCAAATTGTGTATCATCTGGGCATTGTATTTGTTTTGGTCCCCGTGTTTTAGCTTGCCAATTTACTTATGGCACATTCCCAGTTGTTGACTACTACGGTAAAACAAAACCAGCCTGTATTCTGGTTTGGGGAGCCAACCCAGCGGTAAGCGGTGCAGACTGCGAACTCCAATTTCATATTAAAGACGCTGTTAGAGCCGGAACAAAACTTATTGTAATAGATCCTATTCCTAATGAATTGACAAAAAAAGCCGCTCTTTGGTTGCGTATTCGACCGGGTTCAGACGGAGCTTTAGCCCTAGGTATTTTAAACATTTTAATTTCAGAAGAATTATATGACAAACAATTTGTTGAAAAATGGACATATGGTTTTGCCGAATTAAAAGAACGTTGCAAAAAATATAACCCGAAACTGGTTTCAGAAATTACTTGGATATCAGAGGAACAAATAATAGCGGCTGCCAGAATGATCGCCAAAGTAAAACCTCTCTCCCTGGAATGGGGTTGTGCTATTGAACATACCCCTAACAGTTTCCAAACGGTTCGGGCTATAGGAATGATTCCGGCCCTCACCGGTAATTTCGATATACCTGGAGGTTTTATAGAGGGAATGGATGCCTTACCAGGTATTGATATCCTTAGAGGCTCCCTCTCCGACGAACAAAGGGATAAATGTATTGGAGCCAAGGCATTCCCCTTTTTAGCGGGTAAAGCCAATATGAATCCTTCCTCTCATCCGCCTTTGACCCTGGAAGCCATGATTACTGGAAAACCCTATCCCATTAAAGGTGCTCTAATATTTGGAAACAACAGCCTTCTTTCTTTGCCCAACAGTAAAAATGTTTATAAAGCACTTCTTAATCTCGATTTTATTTCTTGTATGGACCTATTTATGACTCCTACTGCAGCACTAGCAGATTTGGTACTGCCGGCGGCTTCTTGGATGGAGCTGGATGAAGTTTATGGAGGTCCATACAGGGCCGAACATGTTGTCCTTTGTCAAAAAAAAGTCATCCGTACTGGCGAATGTAAAGCAGATGAGGAGGTATTTTTAGAGCTTTGTAAACGATTGGGCCGTAATTATCAAGCTGAAACAGTTTACGATATCTTTGATGAACAATTAAAGGGAATAGGTGAAAAATACCCTGCTTATAAAGACCTTGACTTTGAAAAATTAAAAAAAAAATAAACTTTATTAAAATACCAATCGAGTACCATAAATATAAGGCCAGAGGCGGCTTTAAGACCCCCTCAGGCAAGGTGGAGCTTTATTCGCAAGTTATGGCCGACGTAGGTGCTGATCCGCTTCCCTAT
>Ga0134094_1001042_pt1 | contig 28938 bp, 26 predicted proteins | sample 5_1taG_FD_94458 | JGI IMG/M metagenome (GOLD analysis project Ga0134094, IMG submission 94458) | Switchgrass degrading microbial communities from high solid loading bioreactors in New Hampshire, USA - 5_19_20_110_A1 metaG | ecosystem: Engineered > Bioreactor > Semi-continuous > Anaerobic >... | reverse complement strand
TTTTTCAGCTTTGTTGAGGATATGAAGCTTTTGGCGAATAAAACTGACCTGGTTGATTTTATTAAACTTCTCATAGAGAAAAGCGGGATAGTAAGAGAGCTGGAAATGGAGATGACCGATGAAGCAAGGGACCGTATAGAAAATATAAGGGAATTTATCTCCGTTGCAAGTGAATTTGAGAATATTACCGAAGAAGAACCAACACTGGAAAATTTCCTGGCCCATATTTCGCTGGTTGCAGATGTTGATGACAACGAAGAAGTCGGCCAGAGAGTTGTGCTTATGACGCTGCACAGTGCCAAAGGGCTGGAATTTCCGGTAGTTTTCATGACCGGCCTCGAGGAAGGCGTATTTCCGGGCTACATATCTGCCATGAGCGAGACCGAACTGGAGGAAGAGCGAAGGCTTTTCTATGTGGGCATGACAAGGGCAAAGGAAGAATTGTATATAACAAACGCCAGACGCAGGATGCTTTTCGGAAGTACGTCCTATAATGAGGAATCCCGGTTTGTGGAAGAGATACCGGAAGAACTTACTGAAAATGTTTCAGGCTTTCCGGGTTCCGGTTTCGACAGGATACCTGAACGGGAATCAAATATAAGTTTTGTATCCGGCGGAAAAGCTCTTGATCTTTCTGACCTTAAGTCAAGAATTAAAGCTTTTAACAGGATCCAGTCCGGAGACAGCGTAAATGTCGGTGACAGGGTTCTCCACAAAAAATTCGGGGAAGGCACTGTCGTCGCGAAAGTGGAAGAAAGCGGGGATTATCGACTGGACATACAGTTTGACCAATATGGTTTGAAACGGTTGATGGAGAGTTTCGCAAAACTGAAAAAAATATGAGTTTTCGAGGGGAGTTCAATTAATGCTTAAGGCTTTAGTCTTTGATATGGACGGGGTAATTATTGACAGCGAACCATTACAGGCAGAGATCGCAGTTCATGTTCTGAAGAAACTTGGCGGAAATCCGCAGCCCAGGGAGTTTTATGAATTTATAGGCGTAAGAAATGAAGAGATGTGGACTATTTTAAAGGAGCGCCATAATATAAAGGAATCAGTCAAGGAAATTCTTGAAATTCATCAGGATTACAAAAAGAAACGTTTTTCTGAAGCAGATGTGGAAACTGTGGAGGGTATACCTGAACTGATTAAGGAGGCCAAAAGCAGGGGACTCAGGATAGCTCTTGCCACATCATCTCCCAGATTTCTCGCCGAGCATATATTAAAGAAATTTGATCTTTACAAATATTTCAATGTTCTGGTTACGGCTGATGATATCACTCACAGTAAGCCTGACCCCGAAATATACATCAAGGCAGCCCAATTTCTTGGTGTAAAACCTGAAGAATGCATAGCTATAGAGGATGCCCATTTCGGCGTAAAAGCCGCAAAAGCTGCCGGAATGAAATGCATAGCCTATGTAAATCCCAATTCGGGCAATCAGGATTTAAGCGAAGCTGATTGCAAAGTATATTCCATAAAGGATATCAGGCTTGAGGAATATTTGCGCCAATAAATCATAAAATGGGTGATACTTGCCTGAATGAATGATATATTGATTTATATAATATAACACCAATAAGGCAGGATGTAAAAAATGAGTGATGACATCAGGAAAAAGGATATCGCTGATGAACTTAATTCACTGCTGGATAAGATGGATTCCGTTTTGAATCGGAATTACCTGTCGGATATATATGACGACATTTTCGAAAGGAAACTGCCAATTATTGACTCATATCCGGAGAACGAAAATGAATGGGGCAACACCCAGTTTGACCCCGGGGATAACCCTGCCCCGAATGAAGAAATCAGGGACACTGCCCCAAAAAAGAGTCTGGATGAACTTATGGCTGAGCTGAACAATCTGGTGGGTCTCAGCAAGGTAAAGGAAGATGTGAAGTCACTTATTAACATTGTGAAAATAATGAAAATAAGAAAAGAAAGAGGCCTGCCCGAAGTTGACATGTCACTGCATATGGTATTTACGGGCAACCCCGGTACAGGAAAAACAACCGTTGCCCGTTTGCTTGCAGGCATCTACAGGGAAATTGGAGTGCTTTCAAAAGGACACCTGGTGGAAGTTGACCGCTCCAAACTTGTCGCCAGGTATGTGGGGCAGACTGCGCCCCAGGTCATGGAAGTGGTAAAACAGGCACTTGGAGGTGTGCTCTTTATAGATGAGGCCTATTCCCTTGTGTCACGGCGGGGAGAAAACGATTTCGGATACGAAGCCGTCGATACGTTAATAAAGGCTATGGAGGATTACCGGGATGATCTCATAGTAATCGTTGCGGGTTATCCTGACAAAATGGAGGAGTTTTTAAGGTCGAACCCGGGCCTCCAGTCAAGATTCAATAAATATATAAATTTTGATGATTATACCCCTGAAGAGCTTCTTGAGATTTTTGTCAAGATGTGTGAGAAAAACGGGTATAAGGCTACGGAAGGTGCCATTGAAAAAATAAAACAAATACTTTCGCTCCTTCACGAAACCCGTTCTGACAGCTTTGCCAATGCGAGGACCGTGCGAAATCTGTTTGAAAAACTGCTGACAGTTCAGGCTGACAGACTGGCTGACTTCGAAACAGTTTCCAATGAAGACCTGGAAACCATCCTTGAGGAAGATATTGACAAAATTGAACTGAGCGATCTTATGAGATAAAGGTAATACAGAATTTCTTATATTTCCCTGGTATTCATGGAAATTGGTCTATAATATCCAGCCGGTGCATATAATGTTTCTGGTTTCCGATTTACATTAACTGCTAAATACAAAAGACAAGGATTGGAGGATCCACGATGGAGAACATTAGTGCACTGAAGGCTGGAAAAAAGCTGTCAAGGAACGTTCTTTCTTCCGCATCAGAAATTTCATTGACGCATATCATAATATTCGCTGTTTGTTTTATCTTTTCCAGAGCCAGTATTTTTGGCGTCGTCAGACCTTTCGCAGTATCTTTCTATGTCGCTGTCAATTTAACAGGGTTATTAAAAATTCCCGCCATTATATCCATTACTTTGGGCAATGCAATATTTTCCAATATTTACGAGACATTGAGGCAGACAATATCTTTATTGCTGTTTGAAGCTTTTTTATACCTGATTTACAAATCAGGAGAAAAGAAGGAAACCGCAATGGGCAGGACACTTCTCATTACTCTGATTACAGGATTGACGGGAATCCTGAGAGGGCTTGTCCAGGGAATCCATGTTTATGACCTGGTTGTTTCAGTAATATCCGCCGCACTTGTTTTTTCACTGACTGTTATATTCGGACCGTCATGCGAAAACTTTAAAAACTTATATAAAAACATTGTTTATGACGGAAGAGTAATTTTTTCGAGAGCGGTTTTTCTAAGTGCTTTTATAATAAGCGTGAAAGGCATCCGGATAATTGGTCTGGAATTGGGTGCAATACTGGCCGGAATAGCAATAATGCTGATCGCCAGGTACCTGGGGGGAGCAGAGGGAGCATTTGCAGGGGCTTTTATTGGAACCGTCGTGGCAATTTATGACATCCCGGCATCACTTCAATTTCCCGGAATGCTTGCCCTTGCAGGCGCAGCCTGTGGCATGCCCCGGAAATCCAGAGTGGCAGGTCCGGTATTATGGCTCATTGTTGTTACGTTCTTCTCAGGTATTTCAGTTCTCGCAGAGAATATGGTTCTCATATTCTACGAATCGCTGGCATCAGGCCTTATCTTTTTAGTTATACCGGATTCGGCCAAATCTTTTGTCGGCAGTCTGCTGTGCGGCGCTCAGAAAAATATCGGCATATCCCATGAATACGGGCAGATTCATGAAGCGGCCGACAGATTGTTTGTGGTGGGCAAAGCTTTGTCACGGGTTTCAAGAAATATTGAGGAAGCAATTACGGAGGATAATACGGAAATCTCAGGGGCAGGCTGGATTGCAGAATATACAGCCGAAAAAGTATGCTCAAGGTGCAGCCTGTCAGACATGTGCTGGAAGGTTAACCTCATAAAAACCTACAGATTAGTCGAGAAAACCATATCCGACCTGAAAACCGATGAGACAGGCCAGTTTGAGATACCGGCATGGTTCAGGGCAAGATGTACCAGGGCGCAGCATTTCTTTGAAACATTGGGAACGGCATATTCCCTTTGGAAAACTGAAAAAATATGGCGGATGAAGTTAAATGAGAGCCGGCTTCTTCTCGCAAAACAAGCCGCAATAGTGTCAGGCAACGTCATCGCGGCAGCCAGAAGCATCCTGGACACTTCAGGAAGGGATTATGAAACAGAAGATCTGATATACAGCGCCGCCGTCAGCGGCGGAATTCCGGTAACCAGCGTCAGGTACAGGCTGCCCCAGGGCAAAAAGCCGTACATGGAAATATCGGTTGATGCAAAAAACAGCATAAACTTTGAAGTGATAGACGAACTTGTTCAGAATTTTGACAACAAGCTTGTCAGGATAGGCGAAAACCGGAGGGACATGATGGGATACTCCATAGTTAGATATATGAAAAAGCCACGTTTCAGAACTGCTACCGGGATAGCCAGGGCAGGCAAAAATAATGACAGCGTGTCAGGTGATAACTTTACCTTTTTTATCTCCAATGAAGGACTGCATATAAACGCTATCAGTGATGGTTCAGGCTCGGGAAGGCGTGCCGAGAAAATAAGCCGGAGTGCCATACAGATGCTTGAAAATCTGCTGGACGAAGGTCTCGAACTGGAACAGGCAGTCAGGCTCATTAACCTGTACCTGGACATGAAAGGGGAAACTGAAAGACTGGCTTCCATGGATATCCTTTCAATAGATCTTTCGGACGGTCGAGTTTCCTGCTATAAGTATGACGCGGCACCTTCCTTCATAAAAAACAGGGAGGGAGTTTTGGTGCTGGGATGCGACATGACCAATGAAAAAGGTGAAACCGTACACTATACAGCAGCAAAAATGGAAAAGGATGATATAGTTATCATGGTTTCTGACGGAGTCACACAGGCATTTTCAGAAGATGGCGAAATATCTGCCCTTCAATGGTTCATTGCAGGCCTGGATACCGCCAATGCGCAGGAACTTGCCGATGCTTTGCTTACCGAAGCAGTTAGCCGTGCAAAGGGGAACCATGATGACATTACAATATTGGCCACCAAGCTCTGGTGAAACTATTTTTTTGAAGAAAGCAGCATATCACCCAGTTGATTGATATTTCCCGCTCCCATGGTAATGACGAGATCTCCTGACCGGGCATTGTCCAGGATATATTTGACAATGTCGTCAAAGCTGGATATATATATTGCGTTATTGGTATTCAGATTAATTCTTTCGGTGAGCTGGCGGGAGTGGACAAGCCCGGTGTCTTTCTCACGGGCTGCGTAAATATCGGTGACTATAACCTGGTCGCAAAGCGCAAAGGCACGGGAAAAATCATCAAGAAGCTCATAAGTCCTTGTATAGGTATGGGGTTGGAATACACAGTACAATTTTCCGGTGATAAGCGCCCTTGCGGCATTTATTGTGGCCTGAATTTCAGCAGGGTGATGAGCATAGTCATCCATGACCCTGATTCCGTTGATTGTACCTCTGTCTTCCAGGCGCCTGTGTGGCCCTTTGAACAGTTCAAGGCCCCTGATTATTGAATTTTTGCTTATACCCAGAGCATGACAGGCGGCAATGGCAGCCAGGGCGTTGGAAACGTTATGGATACCCGGAATGCTGAGCGTCAGGCTTCCCCAGTAATTTTTTTTGTGGAATACGGTGAACTGGGAATACCCTTCCTTAAGGGCAAGATCCTCAACCGTCCAGTCAGTGTCGGTAGAATTGATTCCGTAGGAAATAACCGGTCTTGTGAGAGATCTTGCCAGCGCTTTTGTCTGCGGGTCATCAAAATTCATAACTATAAAGCCGGGATTTTTGACATTTTCCAAAAATGCACCGAATGAACTTCTGATATGATCAATATCACGGAAAAAATCCAGGTGGTCAAGATCGATGTTCAGTACTACAGCAAGGTAGGGATGAAATTTCAGGAAGCTGTTTTTATATTCACAAGCCTCTGCAATAAAAAAGGGACTGCTGCCGATGCGGGTGTTTCCGCCGATTAAATCAAGCATGCCTCCGACATGGATAGTGGGATCAAGCCCTGCTTCCATAGTTATGGTTGAAATCATGGATGTAGTGGTGGTTTTTCCGTGGGTCCCCGAAACGGCTATGCTTTTGCTGAACTGATCCATTATTGCGCCCAGTAAGTCGGCACGTTCTATAACAGGAATACCCCGTTTTTTAGCCTCCACAATTTCAGGGTTATCCTGGGAAACAGCGGCTGTATATACCACAAGATCCTGATTGGTGATGTTGCCTGCATGATGGGAGTTATATATTACAGCTCCCTTTTTTCTGAGTCTTTCGGTAATTTCAGAATCATTTATATCAGATCCTGTAATTTTGACGTTCTTATGCATCAATATTTCAGCTAGGCCGCTCATACTTATACCGCCTATTCCTATCATGTGCACGGTAAGGTTATTGCTGTTCAGAGTTATTATTTGTCCCATTCAATACTCCCTTTACTGAATTAATCCGTTAAGATTATACAACTGATGAATATATTTAACAATACAAAAGCTCATGTTCAATATTTATGTGTTTCTATAAAGGAATTTTACCTGTTTCCCACGTTATTAAGACCTGTTTTCCAAAGAAAATTTGTTTATTAGTCCCTCCCGGTAAAATTTTTTCTGGATATAGAAGGAATTTTGGAATTTTTGGCGAAATTATAATAGCATACTAGAAACTACAACTGATATCGGAAGGTGGGCTGCTTTAATGGAAATTACAGACATCAGAATTCGCAAGGTGGAAGCTGAAGGCAAAATGAGAGCTGTCGTTTCAGTTACTTTTGACAACGAGTTTGTTGTTCATGACATCAAAATCATTGAAAGCCAGGGTGGTCTGTTTATTGCTATGCCCAGCCGCAAGACTCCTTCAGGTGAATTCAGGGACATAGCGCACCCGATAAACGCAGACTCTCGTAACAAAATTCAGACTGCGGTTCTGGAAAAATACCAGTCAATGCTTGCTGAAGAAGAAGCTGCTGGTACATTAAACAAGTAATTGATTTATTATACATATTTTATTTCGTTTTTTTCTTGGCACTTCGGCAAGAGGTGCCTTTTATTTTGCGTATATGTGGGATAAGGGGACAGGTCCGTTGTCCCGCTTTCGCTCATAATATGTGTCAAGGTGTCCTGCAAGGTCCTCTGTGCGGGGCAGTTGCCTGTTCTTTCGTAATTACACTTGTATAGATATATGACCTTCAGGTCATTAAAAATGTCTAAATTAACAATTGCATTCCAAAATAAAAAATGAGACAATAGCTTTGGATACAGGGAGATACAGGGATTAATATTTTAGGGGGATTTATTGCGAATGGATGATTTTATTGCATGTATACTCGCCAGAAAGGGTGCCGGAACTGCCATACCTGTTTCAAATTGCAAAATTTGCGGGGCACCTGCTTATTCATATATTATAGATGCATTGAAACAATTGGGAGCAAAAAAAATTATTTTTTCAGTCAATAATTCGGAACAGCCTGTGGATTCATCTTCATTTGAAGACTGCGGAATTCATTTGGCCGACTCAAAGCAGAGTCTGAAGGATTACATAAAGAATTTGACTGATAATTCACCTTCCGGAACATTTCTTTTTATAACATCCGATTTGCCGGCAGTCACAGGCAAAACTCTCAAAGAAGCTTATGAATACCATATTTCCAGGAAGAACAAAATAACGGTTGTTGTCTCAGAAGAACAGGAACGTCCTGAAAAGGAATACAGCGGTATCTGGTTTGCAGATACTGATGAATTATATAGTATTTTACACAGATCGCACACTATTGATAATTTGCCTGAAATCCTTGCTGCTTCAGATAATACTGCTTCTTTCAAAGTCAGTGACAGTTCAGAGTTGATAAGAGCTAGAGACAGTTTTACCCTCAATATGGCAGAGCAGATCATACTGAAAAGAATTATCCGGGACCATATGTCAAACGGTGTAATATTCCATCTCCCTGAAACATGCTATATCCATAAGGATGTGAAAATCGGAACCAGTACGGTTATCTGTCCCGGAACTATACTGGAGGGAAACACTGTCATAGGAGATTCCTGCGAAATCGGTCCGTATTCCCGGATAACTGACGGCATAATCGGAAACAACGTAAAATTTATGAATTCTGTCATGATACAGTCCCAGATAGGCGATAATACCACTGTAGGGCCATTTGCTTATATCAGACCCGGATCTGTTATAGGCAGAAATATAAAAATAGGAGATTTTGTGGAGATTAAGAATTCAGTAATTGATGACAACACCAAAGTGCCTCATCTTTCGTATGTTGGCGACGCTGATGTGGGCAAGAACGTCAATTTCGGATGCGGCAGCGTTGTGGTCAATTACGACGGCAGGAAGAAACACAGGACAAAAGTCGGAAACCATGCCTTTATAGGGTGTAATGCAAATCTTGTATCGCCTGTGGTGATTAATGATTATGCATATATAGCGGCAGGCTCGACAATTACGGAGGAAGTTCCTGAGTATGCGCTTGCCATAGCCCGGAGCAGACAGACAAACAAGGAAGACTGGGTCAAAAAGAAAGGGCTTGATAAAAAGTAGTCTTTTCAAAGGATAATTTTTTGGAGGGTGTTTATTCTTATGAATTATCATGGGAAAGATATCAAACTGTTTGCGGGAAACTCCAACAGGGAACTGGCTGAGGAGATTGCCGCCAAAATAGGTTTGCCGCTTGGCGCTGCGGTAGTGTCCAGGTTTTCCGACGGAGAGATTTCTATATCGATAAATGAAGTTGTCAGGGGTTCCGATGTATTCATTATACAATCCACCTGTACGCCGGTTAATGACAATCTTGTTGAACTCCTGATCATGATTGATGCGCTGAAGCGGGCTTCAGCCGGCAGAATAACCGCTGTCATGCCTTATTTCGGTTATGCCCGCCAGGACAGGAAGGCAAAGGCAAGGGATCCCATATCAGCCAAACTTGTTGCCAATCTTTTGACCACGGCAGGCGCAGACCGGGTTTTGACCATGGACCTTCACGCCCCGCAGCTTCAGGGATTTTTTGACATACCAGTGGATCATCTGCTGGGAGGTCCTATAATTGCCAAGTACTTCCAGAAAAAATTCGAAAACAAAATGGACGATGTGGTGGTAGTGTCCCCTGATGTAGGAAGTGTTGCCAGGTCGCGCAAATTCGCAGAAAAACTGGACGCTCCTTTGGCCATAATAGACAAGCGTCGTCCTAAAGCCAATGTATGTGAGGTTATGAACATTATCGGTGATGTCAAGGGAAAGCGCTGTATTCTTGTTGATGACATTATTGATACTGCAGGAACTATTGTAAATGCAGCAAGTGCCCTTGCCGATATTGGAGCCTCCGAGATTTATGCCTGCTGTACTCATGGCGTTCTGTCAGGTCCGGCTATTGACAGGATACGTACCTCACCCATCAAGGAACTGGTTATATTAAATACAATCAGCCTGCCCAAAGAAAAGAGAATCAGCAAGATAACCTCTCTGTCCGTTGCGGAAGTTTTTGCGGAAGCCATTGAAAGAATATATGGCGATATATCAATATCAACTCTGTTTACACAGCAATAACGCTCTCAGATGCAGCGCAAAACTATTGTCAGGAAAAGCAAATAAATATGGGCAAATATCTGCCGGCAGGCAATCATACCCGATTGCCTGCCGGTTTACTAAGGGGCTGCGGGTCAGACTGATTTGCACATAAAGGGTAAACTGTTTCATTCCTGGATTGCATACTGAAATAATTCGGCTTCATGACAGGTTTACAATGAGCCGGGATTGATGTATCTTATTTAATAATACGTTGCTTGGAGGTTTTTATGTTCGTTTTGGCAGGATTGGGCAATATGGGTCCCAGGTTTGAAGGAACCCGTCACAATGTAGGCTTTGACACCATTGACTTTCTGGCTGCCAAATACCGGATTTCGGCATTTAAGCATGAACACAATTCCCTGATTGCAGAAGGCATAATACAGGGGCAACACGCTATGCTTGTAAAACCACAGACATATATGAACAACAGCGGAGTGGCGCTGAAAGAAATCCTGGATTATTATGAAATACCGTCCCAGAATCTGATCGTGATTTATGACGATATAGATTTGGATGTGGGAAGAATCAGGATACGGGGCAAGGGAAGTGCCGGGACGCATAATGGCATGAGGTCAATTATTTCCCATCTTGAAACCGAGAATTTTCCCAGGATACGTATCGGCATAGGTAAACCGCCTGAAAACATTGAACTGGCTGATTATGTATTAAGCCGTTTTACCCAGGAAGAAAGAAAAATCATCAATCAGGCCATTGAAAACGCTGCCCTTGCAGCAGTTACCATTTTACGCGCGTCACTGGACGTGGCCATGAGCAGGTACAACAGTTAACTTCCGGTCAGCCAGTATTATATGTTTCGTCAAATACCGGAATGTTTTTGTTCCCAAGTATAAATTGATTTTTAAAATCCTTTACAGTATAATGGGTATAATATTTTTGCAGAAAATCTCTTTTGTCGTTTTGGATATATTTCGTATTTAATCCCACTGAATTACGGAGGTTTAATTATGGAAGACAGGTTTGGAAAATTAGGATTAACTTTCGATGATGTGCTGCTGGTTCCCCAGTACTCCGAAGTTCTTCCAAGGGATATTGACGTCTCCACTTATCTGACTAATAAGATAAAGCTTAATATACCCCTTGTCAGTGCAGCCATGGACACGGTAACCGAATCAAGGCTTGCCATTGCAATAGCGCGGGAAGGCGGAATAGGAATAATCCATAAAAATATGTCCATAGAAGAGCAGGCTTCCGAAGTCGACCGCGTGAAAAGGTCAGAACACGGGGTTATAGTTGATCCCATATATCTTTCCCCTGAACATACCATAGAGGATGCCAATCAGCTCATGGCAAAGTACAGGATATCAGGGGTACCGATTACCAAGAATGGACTTCTGGTCGGAATAATTACAAACAGGGATTTAAGGTTCCTTACCGATTACAGCCAGAAAATCGGTGATGTGATGACAAAGGAAAATCTTGTCACAGCCCCTGTCGGGACCAGCCTCAATGAAGCAAAAGAGATACTTCGCCGACACAAAATCGAGAAACTCCCCCTTGTGGACGAAAAAGGCTATCTTAAGGGACTTATTACCATCAAGGACATAGAAAAAGCCATCCAGTATCCCAATTCTGCCAAGGATGAGAACGGAAGGCTATTGGTCGGAGCTGCGATAGGTGTTACGTCGGACATGATGGAAAGGGCAGAGGCGCTGATTAAAGCGAAGGTTGATGTCCTTGTGCTGGATTCGGCCCACGGACATTCAAAGAACATAATAAATGCAGTCAGAAACATAAAGAGCGCCTTCCCGAAGGTTCAGGTCATAGCAGGAAACGTGGCAACGGCCGAAGGTGTCAGGGATCTGGTCAAGGCAGGCGCAGATGCCGTAAAAGTAGGAATTGGTCCGGGTTCCATTTGCACGACCCGCGTGGTCACAGGGGTTGGCGTTCCTCAGATAACGGCCATACACGATTGTTCAGTTGAGGCAAGAAAATATGATATCCCGATAATAGCCGACGGCGGAATAAAATACAGCGGTGACATTCCGAAAGCCATAGCTGCCGGCGCAAGCACGGTCATGATAGGCAACCTGTTTGCCGGTACCGAAGAAAGCCCGGGTGAATCCGAAATCTACCAGGGCAGAAGATTCAAGGTATACAGGGGAATGGGCTCATTGGGTGCCATGAGCAAAGGCAGCAAGGACAGGTACTTCCAGGAAGGCACTACAAAACTCGTGCCCGAAGGCGTGGAAGGAAGGGTTCCATACAAAGGTCCTCTCTCCGAGACGGTATTCCAGCTGGTGGAAGGCCTGAAGCATGCGATGGGATACTGCGGAACAAGAAATATCAAAGAACTGATGACCAATTCCAAATTTATAAGAATTACAAATGCAGGGCTCAAGGAAAGCCATCCGCATGATATCCAGATAACAAAGGAGGCTCCGAACTACAGCACGCTGATATGATGAACCGCATAATGAAAGTTGCTCTTTTGCCAGAGGGAATGGATCAAAGCCATTCCTTTTTATTATCCCATTAACAGTTTGTGGCGGTTCAGTGTTAAGTAATATGTGCGGCCGCAAGGGTTCCTCGTTCCGAACAGCCTCAAAGCACCAAGGTCAACCTGACCAATTGCCTAAAAATGAGGGACATGGCTCCGTCAAGCTCCGCCATGTCCCCGGTGTCGTGGTCTGCTCACTGCAGTCCGGCGGACTGTTCCCATATACTCTACTTGGGTGGTCATTTCCTCCGCAGCTTTCGGCTGTTCTTCAGAGGAAGCCCTTGCGTCCGCCTTTCCCTACGTCTTTGCAAAAATAACATGATGTTCAGATCTGAATGCAATCCGCAGAAACAGATGAAGTTGTATGCGAAAAGCGATGCTCGGGTGAGGGAAAATCGCAGGACGCGATTTTAGCTGGCGTACGCATGGACGCGTGATCGCCCGGCGACCTCGCGAGAGCAAGCTTGAGCATATACAACTTCCTGCATTGATACCGCAGGAAGATCTGAACATCATGAGTGTTAATAAAACCCGGAATCGTTTCAGCCTGCTCTTTCATATTATTAAAATGTAATCTTTATGGAAAAGCTGCAGTATTATTTAGCAGGATTGATTTGTACCATCAGGGAGAAATAATGAATATAGGCATAATTCTTCCTGTGAATGCAGAAAAACGGCAGCCGGTAAAGCTTCCCGGATTTCTGAGGATGTTTGAGGCTGCGATTTTGAATCCAGGACCTTTGGAAATCCAAAAAATAGATATATTTCAAGGCCTGAGGCTGGTGGTTTGCGGCGTACCCTTAAAGAATAAAGACATACTGAACAATGAAATCGTCGGGAGAAGGCTGAGGAACAGGATACGCAGGGTTTTTGAGGAGGAAAGGGCGTGGCCTTTGCTGGAACATCCGGAGATAAAAGGTCTGTACGGACTGCCGGACTACAGCTTTGATGATGTGGTGGGAAATATTATAATCAAACGTTTTCCGGATGTTTTGTTCCAACTTAGAGGTGTTGGAGACTTAAGCAGGAAAGAGATCACCATAACCGGGGATTCGGCTCATCTGGAATATGCCATCAAAACTCTCATAACAAAGGTTAAAACTTTGAATATCTTACTGGCCGAGAACAGTTCGGCGCCCCATGAAGCAGAACAGGCATTTCTGGAGACCGGGATACCCGTTCATATCACAACCGATCCTGATGTCCTGAACAGAAGCGCGGTATGGATAAGATTCCCGAACGATTATGCGGGTTTTGACGAATTGCCCCAAAAATATAACGGAATAATAATTGATTTGGAAGCCGCCAGGGTGGTAGATACAAAATGCAAAAAAATTTACAGAATAGTTGTTGAATTTTCCGAGAGAATCAAAAATAAAATAGGGTGCAATATTTTAGACGGCTGGAAAGAGGGTTATCTTGAAGGCGCCGTAATCGCCGTCTGTTCCAGCATGTGGGATGTGAGTATTTATGAATCATCGGACCGGCTTGGCATGTTATTATCTTTTAAAGCTTGACACTCAAATATGTGTGGACTATAATGTATTCTAATTGTTAAATAAGGTATCAGTTATCTGGGCTTATATACTGAAAAGGGGAGAGAAAAAATGAGCAAGAAAGAAGTGTTACTTACTTATGAAGGTCTTAAAAAACTTGAGGAAGAACTTGAATACCTCAAAGGAGAAAAGCGTAAGGAAATTGCAGAAAGAATTAAGCAGGCATTAACCTTTGGAGATATATCAGAAAATTCAGAATATGATGAAGCAAAAAACGAACAGGCCCAGAATGAATTAAGAATCGCACAGCTTGAAGCAATGCTGAAGAACGCAAAAATCATCGATGAAGATGAAGTGGATACAAAAGTTGTAAATTTAGGCACAAAAGTAAAAGTCGTTGAACTGAAGTCAAAGGAAGAATTTGTTTTCCAGATCGTGGGATCAACCGAAGCAGACCCTGCCCAGTCAAAAATCTCAAATGAATCTCCCGTGGGTAAAGCGCTCATCGGGCACAAAGTAGGAGATATAGTGGATGTGGATGTACCCGGCGGGAAAATCAGGTATCAGATCGCGGATATAAATAAGTGAAAACTTGTTAATACAGTTAAAGTAATGTATAATAATAATTCATAATAAAACAGTTTGCATGATTATGTAGACTGTTTTATTATTTATACAGAGATATAAATATATGGTTATCTTTCCAATAGAGTGTTTTTTACAGGAGGTATATATGTCTGATACTAACGCAAATAATTTTGTGGAAGAACTTGAACTGAATGAAATACTCAGGGTAAGGCGTGAAAAGCTCAGAGAGCTGCAGGAATCCGGAAAAGATCCTTTTAAAATTGTCAAATATGATGTCACCCATCACACTGCTGACATCGTAGACAATTTTGAAGAATACAACGGGAAAGAAGTCTCCCTGGCAGGCCGCCTTATGAGCAAACGCGGCATGGGCAAGTCCACTTTCTGCGATTTACAGGACAGGGACGGGAAAATCCAGCTCTATGTCAGGATCAACGATATTGGCGAAGAGGCGTATGAAGCTTTCAAAAAGCTGGACATAGGCGACCTGATTGGAGTAAGGGGAACAGTATTCAAGACCAAAATGGGGGAAATATCAGTTCACGTTTATGAATACACTCTTCTTTCCAAGTCATTGCGTCCGCTTCCTGAAAAATTCCACGGTCTTAAGGATACAGATACACGCTACCGCCAGAGATACCTGGATCTGATCGTAAATCCTGAGGTAAAAAAGACTTTTATTTTAAGGAGCCGTATTATTTCCGCCATAAGGAAATTTATGGACAGCAGGGGGTTCCTGGAGGTTGAAACCCCGATACTGAATACAATTCCCGGAGGAGCAGCCGCCAGACCTTTTATTACCCACCACAACACCCTGGATATGGACATGTATCTGAGAATTGCGCCGGAACTTTACCTGAAAAGACTGATAGTCGGGGGCCTTGAAAGGGTATATGAGATTGGCAGGATGTTCCGGAACGAGGGCATGTCCGTAAAGCACAATCCTGAATTTACCATGATGGAACTGTACCAGGCCTATACAGATTATCACGGAATGATGGAACTTGCCGAGCAGTTGATTTCCCAGGTTGCCCAGGAAGTCCTCGGCACCATGAAGATAACCTACCAGGGCCATGAAATAGATCTCACACCGCCCTGGACAAGGATCACCATGACCGAAGCGGTACTGAAATATGCCGGAGTTGATTTCAGCAAGATAACCACTGATGAAGAGGCAAGAAAAGCAGCAATGGAAAAAGGTATCAAGCTGGAGGGAAATCCTGTTAAAGGCGAGGTTCTGAGCCTGCTTTTCGAAGAGTTTGCAGAACAGCATTTAATCCAGCCCACTTTTGTCATGGATTATCCGGTAGAGATTTCACCGCTTACCAAGCGTAAGCCTGACCATCCGGAGCTTACCGAAAGATTCGAGCTTTTCATAACAGGCCGCGAGTTCGGAAATGCCTATTCGGAGCTGAATGATCCCATTGATCAGAAAGAGCGCTTCCTGGATCAGGTCAGGAAGAGGGAAGCAGGTGACGAAGAAGCCAACATGATGGATGAGGATTTCATAATCGCCCTTGAGCATGGACTTCCTCCCACAGGTGGTATGGGTATAGGAATCGACCGCCTTGTCATGCTGCTCACAGATTCTCCTTCCATCAGGGATGTGCTGCTCTTCCCGACCATGAAACCCAAGGACAAATAGTGAAATAAGGTGGTTTTATGGACAGAAAAGAGGCATTGAGAATATTGGGACTGAATGAGAATGCTTCGCAGGACGAAATAAACAGGCGGATGGACATCCTCTACAGAAAGTTCAGGAATATTGAAAGGGATGAAAACGGGTATACCCTGGAGGACATTGACAGGGCCTACAAAATCGCAAGCGGTATAGCATATTATGACCCGGAAGAGGAACAAAAGATAAAGAAGTACAAGGAAAACCCCAGTTTTATCTTCAGGCTGTTAAGAATTGACGAATACAAGGCCCGGAATTTTATCCATTATTACAAATGGCACGCGCTTATAGGACTGGTTGTGCTTGTGGTTGTGATTTCAGCCATAGTATCCGTTGTTACAAAGGTTGAACCTGACCTCAGGATATTTGTGGCAGGAGACCTGTTCGTCGTTGATTCTTCGGCTTTTGAGAAACTGATAACTGACGAACTGCCCAATGTAAAAGAGCCTCTTGTCCAGAATGCTTTCCTGGGAGCGCAGGATCCCCAGATGCAGATGGGAATGCAGATGAAATATGTTGCAGAACTTGCAGGGGGAGAGAATGACATTCTTATCGTGGATGAAAAGAGATATTTCGAAATCGCAAAACAGGGCGGCTTCAAACCCATAACCGAGGTAATGGGAAATGAGATACATATTGACCTGGACAAACACAGCGATCTTGTGGTAAAGCCCGACCCTCAAGACGGAGTGGAATATGAGCCGGAGCTTTTTGGAATTGACGTTACTGACAGCAGTATATTGAAACAGGCAGGAATCGCGGGTGACAGATTCATTGTTGCGTTCCCTCATTCCATGAAAAATACAGAAAATGCCATTGAGTTTTTTAAACTGGTTATTGAAAAATGACGCAGGAGGGGGTTCCATGTTTGACATAAAAATTACAGGCAATGATGACAGGAAATGTACTATTGAGATTTCAGGCGAAATAGATATTTATTCGGGACCTGATTTCAGAACACGGCTTTACTCCATAATATCCGAAGAGGAAAAGGACCTGGTGCTGGACCTCTGCAATCTTAACTACATAGACAGCATGGGTCTTGGCATTCTGGTAGGAGCCCTGAAAAGGGTCAAGGAACAGAAGCATGACATTATTATCCTGAATCCTCAGAACACCGTCAGGAAGCTTTTCAGGATTACAGGACTTGATAAGGTGTTTGTTATTAAGGAGAATGTATCATGAATGAAACCAATGCCATATCTTTGAATATGCCCGCAAAAGCCGAATATGTGAGCATTGCGAGACTGACGGCCTCAGGTATCGCAAGCTTTATGGGGTTTGATTATGACGCAATTGAGGATATAAAGGTTTCGATTTCCGAAGTCCTGGGAAAAATTATTGAAAAAACCAAAGGAACGGTACAGATTACCATTATATTTGAACCCCGTGCTGATAGTTTGAATATTAAATTTTCAACCAATGGCGACAATATCCCGAATGTATTTGATGGTGAAGATGACAGCTTCTCATTGGCCATTGTTGAAGCTTTGATGGACCAGACTGATTTGAAGAGAAACGGTCAGATTCTCATGACCATTGTTAAAAAGCTCGGAAAGGCAGTTTGAAATGGGGAAGGCACAGGAGTCAAAATACAAGGATAAAACTGAAAAAGAACTGTTCTATGAATATTGCAAGACAAGAGATATAAACCTGAGAAATGAAATTGTAAGCAGATACATGTATTTGCCGGAAATAATAGCTAAGAGATTTGTAAACCGGGGAGTGGACTATGAAGACATTTATCAGGTTGCATGTGTGGCGCTTATTAACGCCGTGGAGCGTTTCAATATATTTGAAAAGGTGAAGTTCGTAAGTTTTGCGACGCCAACGATCGTTGGAGAGATCAAGAGATATTTCAGGGATAAGGCTTCGGTCATAAGAATTCCAAGAAGGATATATGAAGTGTATCAGAAGGTCAATCAGGCCAAGGAATATCTGACTCACAAAAACAAACGGGCGCCGAGAATAGATGAGATTGCCGAATACCTCAACATGAAGGAGGAAACCGTACTGGAGATTATAGAATCCTGGAATGTTTACAATATTCAGTCCTTTGATCAGTCAGTCTATGATGAAGATAATCTCGAACTGCATGAGACAATAGGTGAGGACGACGAGACCTTTGAAAAAATCAATAACAGGGATTTCCTTGAAAAGGCAATGGAGAATTTCAACGATACAGAAAAAGAATTCATAAAGCTCAGGTTTTTCAAAAACATGACCCAGAAAGAGATAGCAAACCGCTTCAATGTTTCGCAGATGTACATATCAAGGCTTGAGAAAAAGACGCTGGAAAGATTCAGAATGATACTCAAAAAGTGAATGGGGGTATATATTAAGCAGAGAATTCTTTTATCCCACGTTGCGGATTGCAGATGGAGGGTTTCAGTAAATGGTGGCTGACAATAAAAGCTGCATGGAAATATACAGTGAAACAATTGAAAGCGATGCTTATGAGGCTTCAAAAGAGGTCAACAGAATCCTGGAGATCATCAAGCTGAACTTTGATATAGACAAGGAAATGTATTTTGAGGTAAAGGTCATATTGAGCGAGCTTCTTCAAAATGCCATAAAACACGGAAATGATTATGACAACAGGAAAAAAATCAGCATAAATGTATGGTTTGAGAATAACTCCATAGGCATCAGCGTAAAAGATCAGGGTGGCGGCTTTGATTACAACAGCATAAAGAACATTAAGGCCGACAGGATCTCTGACTGCGATCCCATGACAATGGACGAGAACGGGAGAGGTCTGTTTATTGTTCAGAATTTGTGTGACTGGATGGAGTTCAATCCTTCAGGAAATATGATTACGGTGATGAAAAAATTGTATTGATATTTTAATATTGCCCGTATTTTGTTTTTTTTAGAGCTTAAAGGTAAGGGAAGGGCAAAGTCGTTTGTTGTTATGCCCTGCCGTATGTGATATAATTGTAGAAGGAGGGATAGAATTAATGATCAAATGTTCAATTTGCAAGGAAAATGTTGCGGTAATTTTCATTACCCGTGTTATAGATGGCAAGGCCGAGCCCATGGGGCTCTGTATGACTTGCGCCCAGAAACAGGGATTGGCCCCTCTCCAGCAGATGATTGCCCAAACAGGCATGACCCAGGAAGATCTGGAAAATCTCAGCAACCAGATGGCTGAGGTGTTTGGCAACATGTCCATGGACGAGTTTATCCAGGCGCTGCCTTCAGGCGCTTCTGATGACATAAATAACAAGGATAAATCAGAAACAGACATGAATTCCATGATCCGGTTCATAAACAATGCCTTTTCGAATTTTGGAAACCCAAACAAAAATCAGGCCCATGAAGCGCATTCCGAACAGGACAGGAACAATAAACGCAAACCAGTCAAACCGGGAAGGAAAAACCTGAACAATTTCGGCACAAATCTCAATGAAAAGGCAAAAGCGGGAGAAATTGACCGGATAATCGGCCGTGACAAAGAGATAGAACGGGTCATCCAGATTTTGAACCGGAGAACAAAAAACAATCCCGTACTCATAGGCGAGCCAGGGGTCGGAAAAACAGCCATTGCCGAAGGTCTGGCCGTCCGTATTGCGGAGAAAAAGGTACCGGCAAAACTGCTGGACAAGGAAATATATCTGCTCGATCTTGCCGCCATTGTTGCCGGCACTCAGTTCAGAGGCCAGTTTGAGGCACGGATGAAGGCCATAATAGAAGAGGCAAAAAGCGCGAAAAATATCATTCTTGTCATTGACGAGATCCACAACATTGTGGGCGCAGGCGAAGCTGAGGGCGGCGCAATGAATGCCGCGAATATTCTCAAACCCGCACTGGCACGGGGTGAAATCCAGGTCATAGGTGCCACAACACTGGAAGATTATCGCAAGTATATTGAAAAGGACTCTGCCCTTGAAAGAAGGTTCCAGCCTGTTATGGTAAATGAGCCTTCGGTTGAGGAAAGTATTGAAATATTGAAGGGCATCCGGGACTACTATGAAGATTTTCATCAGGTACGTCTCACTGACGAAGTGATAGAAACGGCGGTAAAATGGTCTGACAGGTATATTCATGACCGTTACCTCCCTGACAAGGCCATAGATGTAATCGATGAGGCAGGATCCAGGGTCAATCTGAAGAACCAGGGTTCTGTGGAACTTGCCACTTTGAAGGAAAGGCTAAGGGAGATTCAGGAACTTAAGGAGCAGGCAGCCCTGGAAGACGATTATAAAAAGGCCGTGGATTATAAAGTCGAAGAGTGCCGCCTCCTTGAACAGATCAGCGAACTGGAGAAGGAAGTCGGGCTCCTGGATGTGACCGTGGACGATATTGCCCATGTCATCGAGAGCTGGACTGGCATACCTGTCCAGAAAGTCACTGAGACTGAAGCTTCAAAACTCCTGCATCTTGAAGAGAGACTTCACAGACGTGTTGTCGGGCAGGACAAAGCCGTTGAGGGCCTTGCACGCGCCATCAGGCGCACCAGGTCCAACTTCAGGAGAAAGAAGAGACCGGCCAGCTTCATATTTGTTGGTCCTACAGGCGTCGGTAAAACCGAACTGGCCAAGGCGCTGACCGAGGAATTGTTCGGCGACGAAGATGCAATGATCAGACTTGATATGTCCGAGTATATGGAAAAGCATACGGTATCCAAACTGATAGGTTCTCCTCCCGGTTATGTGGGCTACGATGAGGGCGGCCAGCTCACCGAAAAGGTCAGAAGGAAACCTTATTCGGTTATCTTGCTGGATGAGATTGAAAAAGCCCATCCTGATGTATTCAACATGCTGCTCCAGATAATGGAGGACGGAAGGCTCACTGACAGTCATGGAAGGACTGTGAATTTTGAAAATACCATCCTTATCATGACCTCCAATGCCGGAACCAGCCAGAAAGCCAACGGTATAGGCTTTAACAGGGACGGTCATGAGGCGCTTGAAGAGAAAGTCAGGAATGCCGTAAAAGAAATTTTCAGACCGGAATTCCTGAACCGTGTGGATGAGATTATAGTGTTTGAAGAGCTCAATCGCGAGCAGCTCCGCAAAATACTCGACATCATGCTGGATGAAGTTGCCCGTGATGTAAAAGAACAAGGCATGACCATAACCTTCGATGACAAGGCAAAGGAATTCCTCCTCGAAAAAGGATATGATGCCAAATACGGTGCACGTCCCTTGAGAAAGACTGTCCAGAGATATATAGAAGATGAGCTTTCAGAGCTGTACCTTTCAGGAAGAATTGGAGCCGGAAGCTTCATTCATGCGACCTGCGAGGACGGGAAAATCTCAATGATAATAACCCAGATACCTCAATTGGAGACAGCAAACGGAAAATTGCTTAAAGGAAATTGAATATCCGCTGAATAATTGGCGTAAATTTCAATTATATGAATAATATGGTTCGGAATAAAAACCCCGCACAGATGAAAACATAAGGAATAAAAGAAGTTTTCATCGTGCGGGGTGTTTTTTTATGGCAAAAACAAGACGCAGAATAAAAGCCGTATATCTGGTCGCAGGAATTGTCCTGTTGGTCGCAGCTCTTTCTACAGCCTATTATTTTTTCTTCATAAAAAACAATTCAAAGGATCACACAAGGGGAACTTACGTTTTTCACCATTATAGCCAGACCGGAGTTTCCTGAAGCTCACTGTAATTTGATGTGCGGAAATATTACGGAAGGGAGGCAGGGCGTAATACCCAAAAAATATGAAAACTCTCAGCAAGCATGAATATCAGAAACTGGTTGAAAAGAAAGCCCCGGGTTCCAATGTAGTGAGGAATATCTTTGCGGCATTCATAACAGGGGGCATTATTTGTGCAATCGGCCAACTGGTGATGATGACTGTCGAGAAGCTCGGCGCCGACAAGGAGACCCAGGCGGCTGTCACAAGTATAGTAATGATTTTTCTGGGTGCTTTTCTTACAGGTATCAACCTTTATGACAATATAAGCAAATTTGGCGGGGCGGGGGCTTTGGTCCCTATCACGGGTTTTTCCAATTCCATTGTTTCACCTGCAATGGAATATAAAAAAGAGGGCTATATCATGGGGGTAGGCGCAAAAATGTTTTTAATCGCCGGCCCTGTTCTCGTATACGGGATATTTGCGTCTGTCATTGCAGGAATAGTGTATTTTATCTGGAAGCAGGTGATATAATTGGCCAGAAAATTAGGTTCACAGACATATACCCTTGACAACCAGGTTGTTATTCTTGCAGGCGCGGCCATAGTGGGCAAAAAGGAGGGAGACGGTCCCCTGGCCCGCTATTTTGACAACATAGTCGATGACGAATATGCAGGCGAAAAAACTTTCGAGGCTGCCGAATCCAGGATTTTGAGGGATACTTATGTCAAGCTTCTTGAAAAAAGCGGCAAGGCTGCTACTGATATAAACTTTGTGCTTTCAGGTGACTTATTGGACCAGTGCACAGCAGCAAGCTATGCATTCCGTGATGCCAATATTCCGTATTTCGGGCTTTTCGGCGCATGTTCCACCATGAGCGAAGCGTTGGTTCTGGCAGCATTGCTGATAGACTCAGGTGCGGCAGACAATATTGTCTGCGCAGCCTCAAGCCATTTCTGTTCGGCCGAAAGACAGTTCAGGTTCCCCCTGGAATATGGTTCGCAGAGAACGCCCACATCCCAGTGGACGGTAACAGGAGCAGGCGCGGTATTATTGTCCAATCAGGGACAGGGGCCCAGGATTACCTCTGTAACCCCGGGGAAAATAATCGATGAAGGAATAAAGGATGCCAACAATATGGGGGCAGCCATGGCGCCTGCTGCGGCTGACACCATTATGGCCCATCTCAGGGATACAGGCCGCACCTGTGACGATTATGACTTAATTCTTACCGGGGATCTTGGCAGTTTCGGAAGCACAATGCTTCGGGAACTCCTTAAAAGAAACAATATTGACCTCAAGGACAAACATAATGACTGCGGGACAATGATTTTTGACTTGAACAGACAGGATGTGGTCTGCGGTGGAAGCGGCTGCGGATGCAGCGCATCGGTATTGTCGGCATATATATTGGAGCAGTTTAGCCAGGGGCTTTTGAACCGTATTCTTTTTGTGGCCACGGGAGCCTTGTTAAGTCCGACAAGGATGCAGCAGGGAGAAACGATACCCGGAATTGCGCATGCCGTCTGCATAGAAGCATGAGGAAAGGGGAGAGATTATGGTTGATGTGCTTAAGGCTTTTTTACTGGGCGGTCTTATATGTGTTATAGGACAGCTTCTGATTGACCTTACCAAGCTTACCCCGGCAAGGATAATGGTATGTTATGTTGTTACAGGAGTTATCCTGGGCTTTTTCGGCCTGTACCAGCCTCTGGTTGAATGGGGTGGGGCAGGAGCGACAATACCTCTTACAGGCTTTGGAAATATTCTGGCAAAAGGTATAATAAAGAAAGTGAATGAGGAAGGATTGCTGGGAGCTTTTGCCGGCGGTATAGAAGCCGCTGCCGTAGGAATCACGGCAGCCATAGTATTTGGATATATTATGGCCATAATTTCTAAACCAAAGATTAAAAGTTGACGTCTGTTATGGTAGAATAAATTCCAGTATGCTGTATCAGGGCATACAAAGAAATTATACGCGCAAGGAGAAAACCAAATGAGCAGACAGAGCGACAAAAGAAAAAACATTACCATGCTTATAGCCGTACTTCTCAGTTTAATATCGGTAATTATACTTGTGGCAGTTATTATTCCACAGGGAGGAAATATTCCTTCCCCAACTCCGGAAACGGCAAGCCCTTCACCGGAAGATACATCAACTCCTGAGGTTACGCCCGATGCCACCCCGACTGGTACTCCGGAGCCTACTCCCACCCCGACTCCTACCCCAACGCCAACACCCACCCCCGGATCTTCTTCGGGAGAAGACAGGCGAAGCACCCGGAAGCTCGATGTACCTGTCAAAGCGCTTTATCTTAACTTTGAATCTGTCAAAAACAGGCTTGACCATTATATAGATCTCGCAAACAGAACCGAGATAAACGCATATGTTATTGATATAAAAAATGATTCCGGCATTCTTCTGTATGATTCCGAGCTGGAGATGGTAAATGCGGCAAAAGCGGACACTCCGGGTTTCGACATGAGGAAGGTGGTCCAGAAGCTCCATGAAAACAATATTATCGTAATAGCCCGTCTTGTTACCTTCAAAGACAATACCATCACAAAACATTATCCTGACCTTGCGATAAAAACAAAGTCGGGCGAAGTATTCAATGCCGGCACAAGATGGCTCGACGCCACCAAAAAAGAGGCCTGGGACTATATACTGGACATCTGCAGGGAAGTAGTTGACATAGGCTTTGACGAGATACAGTTTGACTATATCCGTTTCCCTGAGACAAGCCTGTACGATTACGAGCTCAAACTGGAACCGGGCAAATCCAGGAGCGATTATATCGAGGGCTTTATACGCTATGCCAGGAACAATCTTCCGCCTGAAACCATCTTGTCGGCAGATATATTCGGTATGCCCCTTATCTCAACGAAGGATTACGGCGAAATCGGCCAGACACTGGAAACCATCGGCGCAAGCCTCGACTATATCTGTCCCATGATCTATCCTTCCCATTTTGCCAACAGCGCGCCAAAAGGTTATTCGATGGGAAATGGTGTAGGACAGACAATAAACGGCATAAAATTTACCCATCCGGACCTGAAACCCTATGAAGTGGTGTATAATACGCTGCTTGTAGGAAAGAGCCGCATAGAGAAAAAAGAGGGATATAACCTCAATGTAAGAACATATATACAGGGGTTTACGGCAAGTTATCTTCCTGACGGTTACTGGAAGCCCTATGGGGTAGAAGAATACAGGGCACAGATAAAAGCCGTTTATGATGCGGGATATGAAGAGTGGATATTCTGGAATTCACGGAACCAGTATGTGGAAGAGGCGTTCCTGCCCGAGTAGCCGAAGAAGGAATTAAGACATAAACCGGGATATTATGAATATAATTTAAGCATCTGCAGACTGTTTCATTTATGCGACAATATTTTTCCTGTATGGAGGATTTAATTATGAATTTGTTTGAAGCCATCATTCTGGGTGTTGTACAGGGGCTTACAGAGTTTTTGCCTGTAAGCAGCTCCGGACACCTGGTCTTTTTTCAGAGGCTGTTAGGCGTGAAGGAAGAAGCAGTATTGACCTTTTCGGTATTCGTTCATGTCGCAACCCTGTTTGCGGTGGCCTTTGTATACTGGAAGAAAATATTTGAGATGATAAGACGCCCTTTTTCCAAGTTGCCTGTGCAGATTGTCGTGGCCACCATACCGGCAGTGGTGCTGACGTTGCTCTTAGGAGACCTGATAGAAAGTACATATGTCAATCCCGTAGTTTTGGGTCCGGGCTTTATTATTACAGGCCTGGCTCTGCTCTTCTCTGAAAAGGCCGGTAACGGGAAAAAAGGGCTTGAAGAATTAAAGACCACAGATTCGCTCCTCATAGGAACAGCGCAGGGAATTGCCCTTTTCCCGGCAGTATCCCGGTCAGGCATGACCATCACCACTTCTCTTGTACTGGGACTTGAAAGAGGGTTCGCAGCGGATTTTTCATTTCTGATGTCCATACCTCCCATCATGGGGGCGGCCCTTCTGGATGGAATTGATGTCGTGAAGGGGAATACGGCATCTTTTGAGAGCATCGGCATTGTGAACTTGCTGGCGGGCATGATTGCCGCGGGAATTACGGGTTTCTTTGCAATCAAGATAATGCTGGCGGCGGTCAAGAGACTGAAACTGAAGTATTTTGCCTTTTACGTCATCCTGTTGGGAACCGTTATTATCGCAGCCCGGATATTCTTCAAGGACAGCCTGAACTGGCTTGGATGAAGGTGAACTGAATGGAAAAAAAGAGTATTAAAATTCTTGGGATAGAGACAAGCTGTGACGAGACTTCAGCCGCAGTGGTGGCTGACGGCAGGAATGTTTTGTCCAATGTAATATCATCCCAGACAGATTTGCATTCCGAATACGGCGGGGTTGTTCCGGAAATTGCATCCCGCAGGCACGTTGAGCTCATCCTTCCTGTAATTGATTCGGCGCTCTCCAAGGCCGGCGTTGGGCTTTCCGATATAGACGGGATCGCGGTGACTTACGGCCCCGGCCTGGTAGGCGCGCTGCTGGTGGGCGTGTCTGCGGCCAAAGCCATAGCCGCCGCGCTCAACAAGCCCCTTTTGGGCGTGCACCATATAGAAGGGCATATAGCGGCAAATTATATTTCCCACAGCGACCTTGAGCCGCCATTCGTTTGTCTTGTGGTTTCCGGCGGCCACAGTCACATTGTCCTTGTTAAGGATTATTTAAACTTTGAAATTTTGGGCAGGACAAGGGATGACGCGGCAGGGGAGGCCTTTGACAAAATAGCCCGGGTACTTGGCTTAGGATATCCGGGAGGTCCGGCGATAGACAGATGGGCAAAGCAAGGAGATCCAAGGGCTGTGCATTTCCCCAGGGTGAAATTCCATGATGCGCCCTACGATTTTTCGTTCTCCGGTCTTAAGACAGCTGTTATAAACCATATCAACCATTTGAACCAGAAAGGTGAAGACATCCCAACTGCTGATATATGTGCCTCTTTTCAGCAGGCAGTGATTGACGTGCTGGTCGACCATACCATTTCCGCGGCCAAAGAGAATAAAACAGACAGGATATGCCTGGCTGGCGGGGTGGCTTCAAATTCTCTGTTAAGGGAAACCATGAGCCGAAGGGCAAAGGAAAACGGTATGATTTCCCTTTATCCGCCTCCGGTTCTGTGTACCGACAATGCCGCCATGATAGCATCCGCCGGATATTATTCCTTCATTGCCGGAGAGTTTGCCGATTATACTCTGAATGCCATTCCTTACCTGGGCATAGGAAGTGGACATATTGGGCTGTGAATTATGTGGAAATATTCATAAAAACCTTTAATATTGCCCATTTCAATTGTGGATAAGTATGTGGATATTGTGGATAAAGACTGTTGATCAGCCTTCCAGGGTTCGATACAATTCATAGTAGTCCAGAACCTTTTTGACATAATTCTGGGTCTGTTCATACGGAGGTATGCCTCCGTATTTTTTTACCGCATTGGGACCTGCATTATATGCAGCCAGGGCAAGTTCCAGATCCTTGAATGTATCCAGCTGGTATGCAAGATACCTGGTTCCGCCCCTGATATTCTCCTCAATATTGTATGGATCTGAAACTCCCAGCCCTTCTGCGGTCTCAGGCATAAGCTGCATTAATCCCATAGCTCCGGAGGTTGAGAGCGCAAAAGGCTGAAAACCGGATTCCTGTCGGATTACTGCCCGGACGAGCAAAGGATCCACGCCGTATTCCGCCGAGAATTTTTCCACAGCGGCATTTATTCTGGGCATGAGTTCCTGTATTTGGGTCTGGGAAAGACGGGGATATACTGATTCGTAAGATCCTGAAACCAGGGGATATTTTGTTTTCCTGGCATACGACCCGGTTTTCCCTTCTATAAGCTCAGGATCAATTATGGGCGCATTGTATTCAATATCTGTCTGAGCTTCATTTAATGCATCTTCAAAACTTAAGGTTTCAGTCACTGACTTATTTATGGGGATATTCAGTTTAACCGGTATACGGCTCTGTATTTCCGCGATTTTCTCGTATAGTATGTCAGCTATCTTCGGTATATTCATGCTTCATCCCCCTGTATTTATCCCTTTGTTTAATTATATCGGAATATTTGGCGTCCTGATATACCAAAATTCAGCAAACATTGACTTTAAAACTGCGAAAATGCTAATATTGAGCCATACTCCCAAGAGTTGTTCAGGAGGATCTGACCGTTATGAGAAAATTCAGAAGATACAAACTTTTGTTTATGGCATTGATCAGCCTGGCGGTTTTTACTTTGCTTGTTTCTTATATCAGATTATACAGCATCAGCGTCAGCAAAACACATGAAACCGGCACAGGTACGGAGCTGACGGAGGAAAATCCGGACGTGACAGGTGAGACGCCGGATCTGCCTGATGACAACACTGGTTCGGAAGAAGAGGAAGAAAATGAACAGATTCCCGATAATTCTCCTGAACAGGTATCAGACAATAATAAAAATGAACCAGATAAGGATACTGAAAAAGAAAAAGAGATCGATGACAAGGCTGACAACAAGCCCAAAGAAGAGCAGGGACAAACTGACAAGGAAAAGACCTTGGTTTATGAAGAAATACAGGCGTATAAAGATCTTGCTTACTTCATAGATGATAACCTGGACAGGTATATAAACTATAAAATGAAAAATCCGGATTACCCTGTTGAAAAGGTTATTGCATATGTGAATATAGGTCTTGACCATAAATTCTATGAGAACATTAGAACCATTGAAAATGTGAATGATGTGAATGTGCTTGTGAACAAGTACCGTAAGCTTCCGGATGACTTTAAACCTGAGCTGGTCAGGCTCGACGATTCTGTCTGCGCAGAAGGCCGGGGACCCCAGTATCTCAGAAAAGAAGCGGCTGATGCCTTTATGAGAATGTGGGAGGACGCAAGCCAACTCGGGCTCAATATTACGGCCTACGGTACATACAGGAGTATTGAAACCCAGGACAGAATCTGGAAAAAAGCTTTCAACAGCGGCAGGACAATTGAAGATGTTGACAGCCTTAATGCAAGGGCAGGGCACAGCGAACATCATACAGGCCTTGCCATAGACGTCATTATAAACAATTACAGTGTCGAGAAAACGAAGGAATTTGAATGGTACAGCAAAAATGCCCATAAATACGGCTTTATAATACGATATCCAAAGGGCTATGAACACATTACCGGCTATAAATACGAACCCTGGCATTTAAGATATGTGGGAGAAATAGCCGCTGAAATCTATGAAAGCGGCCTGACATATGAAGAATATTATGTGACCGTCATTGAGCCTCATTTGAAGTAAAGTGCGGAAAAAACCGAATTTACCGATAAAAAAATCTCATCATAATTCCATGGGAAATTCAGCCAATTGAATTGAAATTATGGTTTAAGAGAATAATTGAAATGAGAGAATAATTTGGACGGTGATTATGATGAGATTTA
>Ga0134094_1001037_pt1 | contig 29131 bp, 25 predicted proteins | sample 5_1taG_FD_94458 | JGI IMG/M metagenome (GOLD analysis project Ga0134094, IMG submission 94458) | Switchgrass degrading microbial communities from high solid loading bioreactors in New Hampshire, USA - 5_19_20_110_A1 metaG | ecosystem: Engineered > Bioreactor > Semi-continuous > Anaerobic >... | reverse complement strand
CATTGCCAGGGCCATGGACCGGAAGTTTGTGAGAATGTCCTTGGGCGGAGTGCGAGATGAAGCCGAAATCCGGGGGCACCGCAGAACATATATCGGGGCTTTGCCGGGCAGGGTTATTCAGGGCATTCGCAAAGCCGGAACCAAAAACCCGGTCTTTCTCTTCGATGAGATCGACAAATTGGCTTCCGATTTTAGGGGAGATCCGGCTTCCGCCCTGCTGGAGGTATTGGATCCGGAGCAGAATTGCAACTTTTCCGATCATTACCTGGAAATTCCTTTCGATTTGTCCAAGGTGTTGTTTATTATGACGGCCAATTATGCGGAAAATATCCCACGGCCCCTTTACGACAGGATGGAGATTATCCATATCAGCGGCTATACCGAAGATGAAAAAGTCAACATAGGCTTAAGGCATCTTTTGCCGAAACAAATGAAGTTCCACGGTTTGACTGAGGATGACGTTAAACTGGATAAAGAAGGGATTTTAAAAATTATCCGTGGCTATACCAGAGAATCCGGGGTCCGCAATCTGGAAAGAGAAATTGCCAATGTCCTGCGCAAAGTTGCGGTGAGCATTGTCAAAGAAGAATGGCAGCCCAGGACCCTGACGCCCGAAGATATAGAGAACATGCTGGGTGCTCCGCGCTTTCATTATGAAAAAATAAAGCCGGAACCGGAAATCGGAGCGGCCGTGGGTTTGGCTTACACGGAAGTAGGTGGGGATGTTCTAACTATCGAGGTAACCCCCTTAGCTGGCAAAGGCAAACTGATTCTAACCGGGAAACTGGGCGATGTTATGAAAGAATCGGCCCAGGCAGGGCTTACCTTTGTCCGCTCCCATGCTGCGGAATTGGGAATCGATGAAAACTTCTATGAACATGTTGATCTGCATATCCATGTTCCTGAAGGTGCGGTACCCAAGGACGGACCTTCAGCGGGGATTACCATGGCAACCGCTATGGCCTCCGCCTTGGCTAAAAGAGGAGTGCGGCAGGACGTGGCTATGACAGGAGAGATTACCTTAAGAGGAAATGTTCTACCCATCGGGGGGGTTAAAGAAAAGGTATTGGCCGCCCATCGAGCGGGGATTAAAACAATTATCCTGCCTGAAAGGAATCGCAAAGATCTGGAAGAGATTCCCGATGATATACGTAGGGAATTGGAATTCAAGTTTGTAAAGAAAATGGAAGAGGTGGTAGAAATCGCACTTCTTCCGGTCTCCCAGCCGGATCCGTTTTTACCGGGAGTAGCGGTTTATAACGAGTTCGAGCATACGGATACAAGGCCATTATAGCGAGGTGGGGAATTTGCACCTGCGTAAAGTTGAATTCCTCATCTCGGCGGTCACGCCCGAACAATACCCCGAGGGCAATAAGCCGGAACTGGCCGTTTCCGGCCGTTCCAATGTGGGAAAATCTTCTCTAATCAATAAGCTGACCAACCGGAAAAATTTGGCCAAAGTCGGCAAGACTCCGGGCAAAACCCAAACCATAAACTTTTTCAATATTGACGATGAATGGTATTTGGTTGACTTACCCGGTTATGGTTATGCCAAAGTATCCCGGCGGACCAAAGCCCAATGGGGAAAAATGATGGATACCTACTTCCGGGTTCGTGAAAATCTTAAAGGGGTAATCCAGCTGGTGGACATCCGGCACAAGCCCACGGAGGATGACCGGATGATGGTCAATATGCTTTGGCAATGCCAAATTCCTTTTTTGTTGGTGGCCACCAAAGCGGACAAGGTAGCCCGCGGGCAACGTCCCAAATATCTGAAAATTATTGCCGAGACTTTAGGTTTAAAGAGTTGGCAGGAGATTATTCCTTTTTCCTCGGAAGACGGGACCGGCATGGAGGATTTGGAGGAAGCCGTTAACCATATCATTTATGAGAAAAATTAATATTGCTTAATTCGGCGCAAAGAATACCCACCAGAACCAGGGCTGCTCCGACATAGCCTCTTATAGACAGTACTTCTCCCGCTAGCAGATAGGCAAATATGGCGGAAAATACCGGTTCGGTGGCAAAGATAATGGCAGTATGGGTTGGAGAGGTAAACTGCTGCATTTTACTTTGGACTAAATAGGCAAAGGATGTACAGATCAGAGCTGTTAGAATCAGGCCGAACCAAACATAACCGGAGAATACATAATGCGGTTGGGGAATAATGAGGGTGCATAGGCCGCTTAAGACTGATACCGTGAGTATTTGGAAAGCCGCCAGTACCGCGGCATTGACTTCAGGAGCAAAACGGGCTACTAAAATGATTTGCAGAGCGTAACAAAAGGCGCAGATCAAAACGATAGGATCCCCCGCATTGACCGTAAACCCGTCTTGGATGGACATTAAAGCCAAGCCTAAGACCGAGCATATAATACCGTAACACAAGGTCTTAGGTGGAAGTTTTTTATGGTAAATGGCCAAAAGTATGGGAACAATAACCACATTCAAACCTGTTATAAATCCGGCATTGGAGGCAGTGGTATACTGAAGGCCAATGGTTTGGGTGGCATAACCTAAAAAGAGAAAAAATCCGGCCAAGGCTCCCTTGCCTATTGTGGGTAGATTAATGTGGCGCCGATGCAGCCAGAGAAGAGGCAGCAGGGAAAGAAAAGCCAAGGCAAAACGTCCGCAGAGAAAAGGAAAAGGGGGAAGATCTTGAATGGCCGTTTTCACTACAATAAACGTGGATCCCCAACCCAGAGCTACAAGGAGCAGGGAAATATCAGCTATAAAGGGAGAGATTTTTCCGGGTGATGTTTGTTGCTGCATTGTCTCCTCCGGGAATAAAGATTGTTAGATGATAGTATATTTAGATGGTATAGAATAATGGTATATTTTTGGATAAATGGTATACTAATAGAAAATACCGCCGGAGCTTTTTTTTGTCAAGTAAAGAGGCCGGCGGTTTTTGTTTGGAAAATTAATCCAAAAAAATTGTTCCCAACTGTATAAAACAGGAATAAATCTTCCTATTTGTAAAATATATTAGAAGTAAAAATAAAGAAAAGGGAAAGAGTAGGGTGATTGGAAGATGGGAACTGCTGTCCTGAGAGGAATTACAACCGGTCTGCTGGTAACGGTCCTGACTCTTTTAGCTGTTTTGGGCTCGTCTATGGCCGGGATCGATAAAGGCATAATTGCTTATCTGGTGGATTTCGGCCTGCTCTTGAGCTGTTTGGCTGCGGGCTACCGGGCAAGCAGTTATTCCGGAAGAATCCTGCCCGGAGGACTGGCGGCCGGTGGGTATGCGGTCGTGGGGATTTTGCTTCTGGCTCTTTATTTTTCCATTGATTCTTTAGGGACGCTCAAAATTATTTCCGAGGGCACAGGTTTAGGTTTACTGGCGGGAGTTTTAGGAGCCGGAGTTTTAAGCTCCGAACGCAAGTCTTATTACGAACACCTGGAACCGGTGTCATACTACCCTAGGGAGAGGACGGTTTATTCCCCCAGGGATTCCATCCCCGTGAGACAAAGAGAAGCTGCCGTTTATGCCCGCGGGGATTATGGAGATGAGAGTGATATTGAGTCCGGGATGTTGTCTTACCGGAACAACACTGAGCGCGAAAGAGCCAAAATACTTGAATTATGCCATAAAAATCCGGATGTATCCGAACAGGATGCTTTTGACTGGTGGAAAGTGGAAGCTAAAAGGCAGTTGAAGGGAAGATAGAATCGAAATTTTAGTATAATCAGGAATCAAAACCAGAATTTTAACCAATAATATTTATTGGTTATTTTTTTGCAAAATTTTGAGGTGTTTATGGCAAACAAGGAAAAATATATCCTTATTTTTTTGCTCCTTTTTATCTTTGTCAGCCGGCTTTATCATATCGGCATTCCTCCTTTGGAAATCGAAGAGAGTTGGCGACAAGCCGACACGGAATCCATGGCCTGGAATTTTGCTACCTATGATTTTCATCCCCTGCGCCCCAATCTGAATTATGACGGGCCCTTGCCCAATATTCCCGCTCTGGAGGTCCAAGTCACCACTTTTTTGATTGCTATACTTTATAAGCTTTTCGGCCATTACTATTTTCTGGCCCGGCTAGTTCCCATTGCCTTTTTTCTGCTTTCTTCGGTTTATTTGTACTTGCTGGCCCGCAAATATTTGAGCGGGCTGGGGGCATTATGCAGTGTTTTTGTTTATGGCTTTCTGCCGCTCAACCTTTACTATTCCCGGGCGATTATGCCGGAATCCGCCGCTTTGCTGTTCTGGATAGGGGGCATATATTATTTCGAAGTCTGGGCGGAAAAAAAGCATTCGGGAGAAAAGCAATGCTATAAGCCTTTAATTATTAGCTCGCTTTTGTTTGCCCTGGCCTTAATGACCAAACCTCCTGTCATTTTCGGAGCTTTGTTTATGCTCTATATTTGTTATCGCCATTTTGGTTGGGAGTGGCTTAAAACTCCGCAAATCTGGGTTTATGCCGCGGCAACCCTGGGGCTGGCCTTGGCTTATTATGTTTACAGTGCAGGGATTGCCGAATTCAAATTCTCCCTGGGTATTACTCGGGACATTATTATGCCCAAAATTTTCAGTGCATTTTACACTCCGGAGAGCCAAGTGTTTTTGGGAAAAAACGTGCCCCGGGCCATGGGGATAACAGGCTTGTTGCTGACCTTGGCGGGGATCTTCGCCCTGCGCAGGAATCAAAGCGGCCTGTTGATTTGGCTGGGAGCTATGTTATTGGAAGTAATTTTTATCGTGGCTCCTGTCAGGGCATTCTATTATCTTATTTTTGCCTTGGTGCCCTGTAGTTTGATTATCGGCAATCTACTGGACAGATTGTTCGCTTTTCCCAAAGGGAAAATCGTTTCTTTGGTTTTGGCCGGGCTGTTGTTGCTGGAAAGCTTCGTTCTCGTTAAGCCTATGTATACCATCAATGAGCTTTTGGCCACCCAGAAAAAGGTGGTGGAAGAGCTGACTGCCCGGGATGATTTACTGGTGGTGGGCTCCTTGGACCCTTGCCTTTTAAGTTTATCCGGCAGGAGGGGGTGGCGTTACAATTTGGGGATGTATTCCTTTGTGCCGTCGGATCCCTATCAGGAACTGGAGTTTTATATTGAGCAGGGGGCTAAATATTTTGTACCCATTCAGGGAAAGGTATATGGAGACGAGGATCAAAAACTTATCCGTTACATCGAACAAAAATATCCCAAGCTGGAGCCGGTGAAAGGATACCCCATTTATGTCTTGCGTCCGGACTGACCGTGGAGCATGAATAAGAACAAACGGCAACAAGCAAAATACTGTAAGACATAAGCATAAAAGAGGTTGCAGGCATGAAAGTTTTAATTGCCTTGCCGGCTTATAATGAAGAGGCTAACATATCAAATGTTTTAACTGACATTTGCCGTTACCGTCAAAAAAGCCGCTATGAGCTTGAACTTTTGGTGGTTGATGACGGCAGTACGGATCAAACCCCTTGCATTGTGGAGCAATTTGCCCGGCGACACGGTTTTGTCAATTTAATCAGGCATAAAAAAAACAAAGGTCTGGGGGAAGCAATTAAGACCATTTTCCGTTATGCCCTTAATTATCTGGAGGCTGAAGATGTTCTGGTTACCATGGATGCGGATAATACCCATAATCCATTTTTGATTGAAAGCATGGTGGGTAACTTGATCAGCCGCAACCTGGATCTGGTGGTGGCTTCCCGTTTTGCCACAGGGGGCTGTGAGTTGGGGCTTAAGGCCTTGCGCAAATTTTACAGCAGGGGGGCTATGTTTTTCTTTAAATTGTTCTTCCCTATAAAGAATTTGAATGATTATTCTTCGGGTTTTAGGGCGTATAGAGCCGGTATTATCCGTCAAGCGCTTGAAGAATGGGATGAATTGGTGACTACCAACGGTTTTGACTGTATGGCCGAGATCGCCGCCAAGTTAAGTAAGATGGCAATCCGGGCCGGAGAGGTGCCCCTTATCCTGCGGTATGAATTAAAAAAAGGAGCCAGCAAAATGAAAGTGGCTCAAACAGTAAAGGGTTATTTTTCACTGTTGGCAAAAGTGAGGTAAAAATGGTTTATCTTTTGGCGTTAATTTCAATAATGCTCGGGGCCGTAGGCCAGTTTTTGTTAAAACTTGTCGCTTTGGGTTTAAAAAATAAGGGCAGTGTTCTGGAATTGGTTTTTTCATTAATCAATTACAAAATAGTATTGGCCGTTACCTGTTTTGTTACCAGTATGCTCATGTGGATTTTCGTTCTGCGCAAATTGGAACTGAGCATTGCTTATCCCATGGTCAGTATGGGCTATGTGTTTGTAATGATCCTGTCGGCCTGTTTTCTGCAGGAGCATGTTTATTGGACCAAGCTCTTGGGAACGGCTATGATCGTGGCGGGAGTTATTGTGCTGAATCTAAAATGAGGCCCTTAAGACCCCACAAAAATTTTGACTTTTTTTGTTACCAAAAGTATAATAATTTTACGGAATTTGGCTTTTACGTCTTTATAGTCTGGGGCAATATTGGTAGACTGTGAGGTACGGTGGATCCGGCCACATATATATAAATTATGGTGGTACCGCAAGTCTTTCGTCCTGGTGGCAGAAGGACTTTTTATATTATGGCTTGCTTTATATTGCTTATGGTTATTGATTTGTTTATTATCTAGTTTGGAGATTAATGGAATATCTTTTGGAATAATGGAAGGGAGTTATCGGTTTATGGGCGAAGAGCTAAAAATGGCCAAAGTATATGATCCCACGCAAGTTGAAGAAAAATGGTATAAATTCTGGGAAGAAAACGGTTTTTTTACTCCGGATGTTAAATCGGAGAAAAAAGCTTTCAGTATAGTAATGCCCCCGCCGAATGTAACGGGGATGCTTCATCTGGGGCATGCCATGGATAATACCCTGCAGGATATTCTTACCCGCTTTAAACGAATGCAGGGATATAAAACTTTATGGCTTCCGGGAACCGACCATGCGGGTATTGCCACCCAGGCCAGGGTGGAAGAACAATTGGCCCAGGAAGGAACCAACCGCCACCAGTTGGGGCGGGAAAAGTTTTTGGAACGGGTTTGGGACTGGAAAAGGGAGTACGGTGGCACCATTACCCGGCAACTGCGCAGGCTCGGTGCATCCTGTGACTGGTCGCGGGAGCGTTTTACCATGGACGAAGGCTGCTCTCGTGCAGTGAGGGAAGTTTTTGTCGAGCTTTATAACAAAGGTTTGATTTACAGAGGCAATTATATTGTAAATTGGTGTTCCAAATGTCATACTACCATTTCCGATATCGAAGTTGAGCATAACGAGAGGGAAGGAAGCCTATGGTATATTCGCTATCCTGCCGCCGGCAGCGATAACTCGCAAGATGGAGTGGTAATTGCCACTACCCGACCGGAAACCATGTTAGGTGATGTGGCCGTGGCCGTTCACCCTGAGGATGAGAGATATAGCCATTTGATCGGCAAGACTGTAATTCTGCCTTTAATGAACAGGGAGGTCCCCGTGATTGCCGATGACTATGTGGACAAGGAATTTGGCACCGGGGCGGTAAAAATCACTCCGGCCCATGACCCCAACGATTTTGAAATGGGCTTAAGGCATAATCTGGAGCAGATTAATATTTTGAATACCGACGGTACTATTAATGAAAACGGCGGACAATACCGGGGATTGGACCGTTATGAGGCCCGCAAGCGGATTGTGGAAGATCTTAAAGCTTTGGGTCTGCTGGTGAAAATCGAGCCCCATACCCATGCGGTGGGAGAATGTTATCGCTGTTCAACGGTTGTGGAACCGATGGTCAGCAAACAATGGTTTGTGAAAATGAAACCTTTGGCCGAACCGGCTATCCGGGCGGCTGAAAAGGGCGATGTGCAATTTGTACCGGAAAGATTTACCAGGATATATATCAACTGGCTGGAAAATATCCGCGATTGGTGTATATCCCGCCAGTTGTGGTGGGGACACCGCATCCCGGTTTGGTATTGTCAGGACTGCGGCGCGGAAATCTGCGTAAAAGAAGATCCGGCGGAATGCCCCCATTGCCATAGCAAGAATATTGAACAGGATCCGGATGTTTTGGATACTTGGTTTTCTTCTGCCCTCTGGCCCTTTTCCACCATGGGTTGGCCGGAAAAGACCGAGGAGCTTAAAACCTTTTATCCGACCAGCGTGCTGGTTACGGGCCGGGATATTATCTTTTTCTGGGTGGCCAGAATGATTTTCATGGGCCTGGAGTTTCAGAAACAGGTTCCTTTCCGTAAAGTAATGATTCACGGACTGGTTTTGGATTCCCAGGGCAGGAAGATGAGCAAATCTTTGGGCAACGGGGTTGATCCGATTGAAGTTATTGACCGCTACGGGGCGGATACTTTGAGATTTATGCTGATTACCGGCAATACCCCGGGCAACGACTTGAGATTCCATTTTGAAAGGTTGGAAGCAACCCGTAATTTCTTGAATAAGATTTGGAATGCTTCCCGCTTTGTCTTAATGAATTTGCAGGATTTCGAAGGAAAACCCCGCGGCGAATTAACTTTGGCCGACCGGTGGATTTTATCCCGCTATGAATACACGGTGCAAAGCGTTACCAATGCCTTGGAAAGATATGATCTGGGCGAGGCTGGAAGGCTGCTCTATGAGTTTATTTGGAGTGAGTTTTGCGACTGGTATATCGAATTGAGCAAGAAACGGCTATATAGTCAAGATAATCCTGAAGAAAAAAATACGGTCCAAAGCGTGTTGCTGGAAGTTCTGGAAGGAACCATGAGGATACTCCACCCCTTTATGCCCTTTTTGACCGAAGAGATCTGGCAGCATTTACCGACCAAAGGAAAGACAATTATGCTTAGTTCTTGGCCTGAAGTCACCGGTTACCGTCAGGAACAGGTGGAAAAAGAAATGTCCCTTTTAATGGATGTCATCCATGTGGTGCGCAATATTCGTTCCGAGATGAATGTGGCTCCTGGCCGCAGGGCTGATATTATTTTGGTGGCGCCTGAAGAAGAGACGATTAAAATTTTACAAAAGGGTTTGGAAGATATCCGTCAATTGGCTTTAGGGGAAAATATAACTATTCTTCAAAAGGTGGAAGAGAATCCGACCCAGGCGGCCAGTGCAGTGTTGGCCGGTGTGACTGTCTATATTCCGCTTAAAGGATTGCTCGATTTTGATAAGGAAATTGCCAAAATCCGCAAGGAAATACAGAATGCTTTGCAAGAACAAAAGAGGCTGGAAGACAAGCTTAACAATCCGGGCTTTATCAATAAGGCTCCTGCGGAGGTAGTGGCCAGAGAAAAAGAGAAGCTCGATGCAGTTATTAATAGGCTCGGTTCTTTAAAGCATAGGCTTTCCGATCTAAGCGAAGCCAAGGGCGATGACTAAGAATATAAGGGAGACGATTAAGGTAAAAGAGGAGCAAAAATATACAGAAACTTTGGCCTTTATCAAAAACCTGACCAAATTTGGCGTCAATCTGGGACTGGACAGGATAAAAGAATTACTGAAGCGCTTGAACAACCCTGAAAGAAAACTCAGGGTTATTCATATTGGAGGTACAAACGGCAAAGGTTCCACAGCTGCCATCCTGACGGAAATACTGATTCAAAGCGGCTACAGGGTGGGGCTGTTTACTTCGCCCCATTTGCATGACTACAGGGAACGAATCCGGATTAATCATGAGTTGATTTCCCCAACCGAGCTAGTGGCCTGTATGGCTGAAATCCGTCCCGTTCTGGAGGAGATGATCGGGGAAGGGCTGGAGCATCCTACGGAGTTTGAAGTAAGTACTGCTTTGGCCTTGGTTTACTTTGTCCAAAAACAGCCTGATTTTGTCTTGCTGGAAGTAGGAATGGGAGGAGAAATCGATTCCACCAATGTGGTTCGACCTTATGTTTCCGTGTTGACCAGTATAGGAATGGATCATATGGATTATCTCGGACCTACCCTGAATGAGATTACCAGGGTAAAAGCGGGTATTATCAAGCAGGGTATTCCGATAGTAACTTCGGCGGAAAAGCCGGTATCATTGGAGATTATAGAGGAGGTTGCGGCCCAAAGAGGATCCAGACTGGTTATTGTCAGAGATCAGGAGCCGGGAGATCGAGAGTCTGAGCTCAAGAAGCAGGGGACTCCAAAGGATAAAAAGTCAAAAATGGTTCAAGAGGTTTGGTTCCGGGTAGCGGAAGGCGGAAACAATGCCTTTGATTATCATGGATTGAAGTGGGAGTTTGAAAGTTTGGAGTTGAGTCTTTTGGGGCGGCATCAATTCCGCAATGCGGCTACGGCTTTGGCGGTAGGCGAAGTTCTGACGGATATTTGTTTTCCGGAAACTTTTATTGTCCGCGGTCAAAAGGAAAGCTTCCGGATCACGGAGGCGGCCGTACGTCAAGGTTTGAAAAAAGTGAAATGGCCGGCCAGATTGGAACTTGTGTCTACCAATCCCAAAATCCTCCTTGACGGGGCCCATAATAGGGACGGCATGCTTACTTTGGTGCAAGCCTTAAAAGATTACGGAGACAATATTTTGCAACATAAACGGCTGGTTCTTTGCCTGGGGATGCTCAGCGACAAAGAAGTGGAAAAAACCATGGACATTATTGGGCCCCTGGCTGATGAAATGTTTGTAACCAAGCCTGACTCCCCCCGGGCCGGACAGTGGAAACAAATGGCCGGTTTTGCCCGTAAATATCTGCCGCCGGAAAAGATTCATGCCGTGGAAGACCCGATTCTTGCAGTCAAGGCGGCACTTAAAACGGTGGGGTCCGAAGATATGCTTCTCGTCACCGGTTCCCTTTATATGATTGCGGAAGTCAGAAAGTATTTTTTTAATAGTACTAACTTTTTCCAGTAACACATAAGCTTGATTATAAGAACAAGCAAAAGGTGTTTACTGTGAAAAAAAATAATGGTTTTAAAGGTTTGATTACTGTTTTTTTGGTAATAATAGGGATATGCGGAATCGGTTGGTTCACTTGGCATTTAGGCGGAATGTTCATTGGCCTGGTTACGGCCAATACGCTTAAATCTCCGGCCAAAGTTCAGGCTGCTGACAGCCGGATCCTCGATTTACCGGATATTAATTTGTGGACCTGCCAGGTAGGAGTTTTTCAAGACCTCAAGAATGCGGAAAATCAAGTGGAATTTTTAAGACAAAAGGGATGGAAAGCGGCAATTATTTCTGAAGATCCTTATACGGTAGCCATTGGTGCCTTTGCGGTTAAGGAAGATGCACTCAAATTCTGTGATATATTATCCGGAGAGGACATCAACACCTGGGTAAGAGAAGAGCGCTTTCCGGCTTTGCATTACAAGGTAAAGGGCAAAAATGCCGAAGAAGTAAGCAGGGTTTTAACTATAAGCAATTCTTTATTGAGAGATATCGGAAACTCGGTTCCGTCCGAGTTGGCGGCTGCCGTTGAGAAGATCTTGGCCATTGAGTATCCGGTGGATTTTGCCCGGCTGAAGGATGCGCTGGCGGAACTGTTGGTAACGCCCGGCGCCAAAGACAAGCAGAAAAACATCTACAACCAGAATCTTCTATGCCTGTATGCCGAGTATAAGCAAATAATAACCGAATCTTTTTCTAACATAAAATAAATTACTTTTTTATCGAAGTGGTATAATATTACAAAGTAGCCTTTTTCAGAAATGGGGGATTATTTTGAAAACACTCAAGATTCCGGAAGCAACGATTATGCGTTTGTCAGTGTATTCCCGTTATTTGTCGGAAATGGACCGCAAAGGTATAATTACTATTTCTTCCGGTGATATTGCGGAAGGGGTTGGCGTAAGTCCCGCTCAGGTACGCAAAGACCTGGCTTATTTTGGTGAATTTGGCATTAGAGGGGTCGGGTATAATGTCAAGGATCTTAATAGAACAATATTGAAAATTTTAGGCTTAAGTGAAGGTTGGAATATTGCTTTAGTCGGTATAGGCAATCTGGGATTGGCCTTAAGTACTTACCGCGGGTTTAAGGATCGAGGTTTTACGATTACCTGTATTTTTGACAATAATCCGGAAAAAGTGGGTATGATTGTTAACGGAATCGAAGTGATGCATATTGACAGAATTGAGGAAATCATTCCACAGCGCAAAACACAAATAGGAGCAATTACCGTGCCGGCATCCGCCGCTCAGGATGTGGCCGACAAGTTGGTCAGGGCCGGTATTAAGGCCATACTTAATTTTGCTCCCGTGGTATTGAATGTTCCCCCGGAGATCGAACTTCGCAATGTGGACCTTTCCGTAAATCTGGAAGTCTTGACTTTTAACCTTGGAGGAAGAATGGCTTGATATTGGGTAACGTCGTTAATAAACCAATATAAAGGAAGATGTCATTCTTGAAGGCATCTTCTTTTTTGAATAAATTTTACTTTATTTATCGAACGATTCTAGGTAAAATAGATAAAATAGATAGAAATGGTATTTCTTAATCAAGGCTGGATTTTTGATCTGTTTCCTGGAGGGGAAAAAATGAAAGGTACTAAGATAAGCATCTACGATACTACTATGCGAGACGGAGCCCAAGGTGAAGGGGTTAATTTCACTGTCAAGGATAAAATTCTTTATTTGCAGATGATGTATAATTCCGGGATAGATTATATCGAGGCCGGTTGGCCCGGCTCTAACCCTAAAGACGATGAACTTTTTCGAATGATTGCCGCCAAGGAGATTGCACTGCCGGCAAAAGACAAAGCCAAGCGTTCCGCCCGGATCGCAGCTTTTGGCAGTACTTGTAAAGTGAACGAATCACCGGAGAAAAGCGAGATTCTAAGTAAACTCATAGCTGCCGGTACCGATACGGTGACTATTGTCGGCAAGGCTTGGAAACTGCATGTTACTGAGGTGCTGCGCGCTTCTTTGGAAGAAAATCTTCGGATTATTCGTGATTCGGTTAATTTTTTAGTTCAAGCGGGCAAAGAAGTAATATTTGACGCTGAGCACTTTTTTGACGGTTGGCTGGAGGACCCAGACTATGCTATGCGATGTGTGGAAGCCGCAATGCTCGGAGGAGCTAAAGGGATTACGCTTTGCGATACTAATGGCGGTACTTACTCCAGGGATATAAGCCGTGGGGTAGAAGCTGTGAAAAAAACTTTTGACCCTCAAATTCTGGGAATTCATGCCCACAACGACGGAGGTTTGGCTGTAGCCAATTCCTTGGCAGCTGTGGAGGCGGGAGCCAATCAGATCCAAGGGTGTTTAAACGGTATGGGAGAACGCTGCGGCAATGCCAATTTGTCCACTCTTATTCCCTGGCTACAGTTGAAACTTGGCTATGAGGTGATGGAGCCTGAAGCCCTGCGGAACTTAACTCGTTTTAGCCGTTATGTGGCGGAATTGGTTAACTATCCTTTTGATTCCAAACAGCCTTTTGTCGGCCGCAGTGCTTTTGCCCATAAAGCAGGAATGCATGTGGATGCCGTTTTGAAAGATAAACGCACTTTCGAGCATATTGATCCTTCGCTGGTGGGTAATGAACGACGCATCCTTGTCTCCGACCAATCCGGTAAAGCCAATATCTGTGAGCGTTTGCGCCGTTTCCAGCCGGATCTTGAAAAAGATGATCCTCTGGTGGAAGAGGCCATGCGCAGGATTAAGGAAGAGGAGAATCAAGGATATCAGTTCGAGACGGCTGAAGGCAGTCTTGATCTGCTCTGCCTGGAGATTTTGGGAAAATTTGATCCTCCCTTTGAACTGCTTGACTGTCATGTCTGGAGCGATCCCTTGCGCGGGGAGCTTGATTCCGTAGCTGTGATCAAGGTTAAGGTTAAAGATCAATGTGTACATGTCGCGGCTGAAGGTGACGGACCTGTTAACGCCTTGGATAAGGCTTTGAGAAATACTTTGAGCGCATTTTTCCCGGTTATTGAGAAAAGCCAGCTTGTCGATTATAAGGTTAGGGTGTTGGACGGGTCACAAGGAACAGACGCAGTGGTCCGCGTGGTGGTCGAGACCAGGCATGGTTTGGATAGCTGGGGTACCATCGGCATATCCAGCAATATTTTGCGCGCCAGCTCCAAAGCTTTGCTGGATGCCTTGTATGTAGTAATCCTCAAAGATCAGGGTGTAATTCCCAAGAGTGTTGTGAATCACAATTAACTGCCAAAATCTTCGGTTTTTGACAATACATGTTATTTAATAATATTTGTTATATATTTTTACAAACTAGTAAAGGGATTAAGCAGGGGAATGTCGAAACAATTACGATATTGCCTTGACCTGCCGTGGATTTGTTAACCTACAGGAGATTTGTCGCAATTTGGCCAAAGGACGTGAAACAAGCGTGCTGGTTTTGGCATCGTCTTCTCCCAGGAGAAGCCAACTATTAACGGAATGGGGATATGAATTTAGGCGTATTGAGGCACCGGTCTCCGAAACATTTGAGCCTGGTTTGGAACCGGAAGCGGCAGTCAGGTACTTAGCCGAAAAAAAAGCAGTGGCCGGGCTTAAACTCTGGCGGGACCAAAGGGAATCGAATCAGGATCTGGTTCTAGGTGCCGATACCATAGTCGTTTTAAACAATCGGATTTTAGGTAAACCAAAAGATGAGCAGGAAGCCGAAGAGATGCTGAGCACTCTTAGCGGTAAAACCCACCGGGTGATGACGGCCATCGCTTTGGCTGATTATAACCCAAATGAAGAGATTAGAGTTTGGACAGGCCTGGAGATAACCACCGTAACTTTCAAAAAACTGGATAAAGAAGAGATTTTGGCTTATATTGCCACAGGGGAGCCTATGGATAAAGCGGCAGCTTACGGTATTCAAGGTAAGGCCAAGGACTTTGTCCTGGAAATAGAGGGGTCGCTGACCAATGTTATTGGTCTGCCTATGGAGTTGTTGACCGCCCAACTTGAGGAAAGAGGGATCTATCCGAAGAGATGAAATACCGTCGGCTTAAGGATTTGCCGGAGGACCTTAAACCCAGAGAACGGCTTCATCAATATGGGCCGGAGGTTCTCTCCAATAAAGAGATCCTGGCCATTATTTTAAGGACAGGATCAAAAGGGGAAAATGTTTTGGAATTGGCAGAGAGGATTTTGGTCGAAACCGGAGGGCTTCGCGGTTTGGCGGAACTGTCTTTGTCGGAACTTCAAGCGGTCAATGGGATTGGACCTGCCAAGGCCGCTCAAGTTAAAGCAGCTTTGGAATTAGGCCGGCGGAGTGTAAATGTGGAGCCAATGTCCCGGCCTGTTATTAATTCCCCTGCCGATGTGGCCGGGCTTGTGATGGAAGAGATGAGGCTTCTGGATCGCGAACATTTTCGGATTATGTCTTTGAGTACCCGCAACAATGTGTTGGGAATCAGTCCTGTATCTATCGGATCTTTGAATTCTTCCATCGTCCATCCACGGGAATGCTTTAAGGAAGCTATTCGGCGCAATGCCAATGCTATAATCCTCTTGCATAATCATCCCAGCGGCGATCCGACTCCGAGCAGGGAAGACATTGATGTGACCAAAAGATTGATAGAAGGTGGGAAGATTTTGGGTATTGAAGTTTTGGATCATGTGATTATTGGCGATAAAAGATATGTAAGCCTTAAAGAGCAAGGGATTCTTTAGTACTAAGAATACACTAAGCAAATTGTGGTAAACTAAATAAAGTTTGGATGTAGGTGAAAGGGGACTTCTGAAAATGATATTTTCCAAAGATTTAGGTATAGACCTGGGAACGGCCAATACCCTGGTACATATGAGAGGAAAAGGAATAATTCTGCGGGAACCTTCAGTGGTTGCTATAGATATAGAGACCAATGAACCATTGGCCGTTGGAGATAGGGCCAAGGAAATGATCGGCAGAACTCCGGGCAATATTGTTGCTATCCGGCCGCTGAAAGACGGGGTTATTTCTGACTTTAACGTGACCCAGAAAATGCTTAAGTATTTTATTAATCGGGCTATTGGAAGCAATTTTTTGTTTGCCCGTCCGCGGGTGGTGATTTGCGTACCTTCAGGCGTAACTGCCGTGGAAAGAAGGGCTGTACGGGAGGCTGCACTTGCTGCCGGGGCCAAGGATCCGATTATTATGGAAGAACCAATGGCTGCAGCAATAGGAGCAGGACTTCCGGTTAGCGAACCCACAGGGAATATGATTGTGGATATTGGCGGCGGAACTACGGAGGTAGCGGTAATTTCTTTGGGAGGAATTGTTACCGCCGGTTCGATCAGGGTAGCGGGCGATGAAATGGATGAAGCCATCATTGCTTATATCAAGCGCAATTATAACCTGTCCATCGGATATCAAAGCGCGGAAAATATTAAAAAGGAAATTGGAGCGGCTTATATGCCGGATAAAGATAAAACCTACCAGGTTAAGGGTAGAGACCTTTTAACGGGATTGCCCAAAAATGTCGAATTAACCTCCGAGGAAATTGTGGAGGCTTTAAGTGAGCCTGTAACGTCCATTGTAGAGGCTGTTAAGACCTGTCTGGAAAAAACTCCTCCCGAACTGGCAGCGGACATTATGGATCGCGGGATTGTCATGGCCGGCGGAGGATCCCTATTGAAAAATCTTGACCGGCTGTTGGCCGAACGGACCGGAATTTCTGTCCACCTGGCTGAGGATCCGCTTTGTTGTGTGGCTTTGGGTACCGGAAAAGTATTGGAAAGCGAAGAAACCTTGAAAAAATTGGCCGCCTTGCAGAAGAATTAATGAGCGGAGGAGGAAATAGTGGGGAAAAGATTTAATTTGCTGGGCATAGTTGTTGTGGTCTTTGCCGTGCTTTTGATTACTATGACAGCGATTCGTCTTACCGGAATGGGAAATGATTTTCCTAATCCGGTAGGAAATGCTCTAAACAGAATTTTGTCCCCAATAGAAGAAGTTATTTGGAAAGTTGGAGATGGCATCAAAAAAAATGCGCGGGCCATTTTTCGTTTTCGTGAGGTTTTAGCCGAGAATGAGGAATACCGAAAGCAGATTGAACAGTTGAAAAGTGACAATCTCAAGCTCAAGGAACAAGTCTTGGCGGCTCTAAGGTATGAGGAATTGAGCAAGCCATTTAATAACCCCACATTGGACAAATATGAAAAAATCGGGGCAACGATCATCAACCGCAATGCTTCGGCCTGGTATCAAACCATTAAGGTTAATAAAGGAAAGAACGATGGGGTGAAAGTTAACGATCCTGTAGTTGCGAATTTGGGATTGGTCGGAAAAGTTGTGACCGTAACCGCAACTACTGCCGATATTCTGATGATAACCGACAGCGAGGGCAAAGTAGGGGCTATGGTCAGAGACAGCCAGGGACAACCTATTTTCGGAGTGTTAAGCGGTAGCTTTGAGCGGGATAACAGGTTGAAAAGCTGGGGAACCTTGGAAATTACCTTTCTTCAAGAAGATGAAGTAAATATCGGGGATTTGGTCTTTACTTCCGGATTGGGAGGGGTGTATCCCAAAGGAATTCCTATCGGAGTCGTAGCCTCCGTCAAAATCGATTCTTCCGGTATCCAAAAAGTGGCTACAGTCGATCCTATTGTGAATTTTGACACTTTGGAAGAAGTGAATATTATTAGCGTACCGGAGGAAGGCTGATGAAAAGGAATATTGTTCTGTTTATTCTGTTATGTTTATGCCTGGTTTTTCAGGGAACATTATTCCAGTATTTGTCCATCGGCGGTATTAAACCCGATTTGGTTATGTTATTGGTTATTTATATAGCTTTGCACCAGAAGCCGCTGGCCGGATTAATTTATGGTTTTGCCTACGGGCTGATTATTGATATGTATATGGGCAGGTATATCGGTTTACATGCCATTATTTTGGCCGTTGTTGCTTTGCTTGTCAGTTATATCCAGCAGAAATGGTATCGGGAGAATGTTATACTTACCATGATGCTGGTTTTTTTCCTTACTTTTTTAGGCCAGTTGCTGCTGGTTGTAATGGCGGTAACTTCAGGCCTGCAGTGGTCGGCCCGCAATCCTTTTGACACTATGATGGGCATTTCTTTTTATAACTGTCTGCTCGTTCCTTTTACTTATCCTCTTATACACAGATCTTTTACCAAGGGAATCCTAAAAGCCAGTCGTGAATATGAACAACAACAGTGGTAAGCAGGAGTGAAAACCTATGGATACAAAAGAAAGAAAACAATATCAAAAAAAGTTGATAGGTCTTGGCGTCGCTGTTGTTATTCTATTTTTGGTTCTGGGAGTAAACCTGTGGCATCTGCAAATTGCCAATGCCTCTGTTTACGAAGAACTGGCGGCCGGCAATGTGATGAAAAATATTACTACTCCTGCCATGAGAGGCAAAATTGTAGACTGCAATGGAGTGGTTTTAGCCCGCAGTGTCCCCAAGTATACCCTGTCCTTGGACTGGACCGACCTGCAGCGGGTCAATAAGGAAGACTGGAAGGATGTTGTGGCCAAACTGGCGGGCTATATAAAACCTTACTGGCCTTATAAAAATCAATCCGTGGAACTGATTACCGAAGATATATTTGTTATGATCCGCAATCAGCAGTGGCAAAACTACCAGCCGGTTACTATTTTGGACAATGCCCCGCCCGAGCTGCAGGCTATTATTGCCGAGCATAGCGATGAATTGCCCGGCGTAAGTATTAAACCTGTTCCGGTAAGGGAGTATCCCCAGAAAACATTGCTGGGCCAAGTCCTAGGATATGTGCGGGAGATAAGCGAGGCTGAACTTGAACAATTCAACAAACAGGCAGCCGCCGCCAACGATCCTTATGAATATTCCCCGGGTGACCTGGTGGGCAAAATGGGTGTGGAAAAAAGTTATGATAGTTGGTTGCGGGGAGATCATGGTGTGGACAGAATCGGTGTGGACCGCAACGGGAGACCGATAGCGCGGGAGACTTTGAGTGAACCCCAGCCGGGCTATACTGTTCAATTAACCATTGATAGCGGTTTGCAGAGGGTTGTGGAAGATGAATTGGAGAGGGTAATTAAAGAAGTGGCCAGAAAGCACCCTGATGCCAAGGGGGGCGCTGCTGTTGTGCTGGACGTAAAAACCGGCAAGGTCTTGGCCATGGCTTCCAAGCCTTCAATGGACCCCAATGAGCTAATCGGGATTATTTCCGATGAGACGGCGGACAAATATTTTAACAGTGAGGATATGGCTGCCTTTAACCGCGCCATAAGCGGCTTGTACCCGCCGGGTTCAACTTTTAAAATGGTTACGGCCATGGCTGCTTTGGAAGCAAATCTGGTTACTCCCGAAGAAACCTTTTACGATTCTTTAGCTACCTTGGGAGGTATCGGTATTGGCGAGTGGGGCGGCAATAACTTCGGTTATGTTAATCTTTATCGTGGTTTGGCCAAATCTTCCAATATCTATTTCCAGGCTATTGGGCGGAGAGTATTCGATAAGCAACCGGAACTGATTAAAAAGATCGCCAATGAATTTGGCCTGGGGGTTCCCACCGGCATCGATATACCAGGTGAAGCTACCGGTACGGCACCTTCACCTCAGTGGAAAAAAGAATATTTCGGTCCGATTTATGAAAAACAGTTTCAAAATGAGCTTAAAGCCATTGAAGATAAATATGCCGAACTGTTGGCTGCCGTCACGGATAACAGCCAAAAAGACAAACTCCTGGCCCAAAAAAAACAGGAAATTGCCCAGGCTGAAGCTTCTTATCAGGAAAAGGTGAAATACTATGTTGACTGGATTCTGTTTGACAGTTTTAATAATTCCATCGGCCAGGGCTACAACTCTTACACTCTGATTCAACTGGCCAATTACGTGGCTACCATTGTCAACGGCGGTAACAATTACAAGCCTTATATTGTCGATAAAATTCTCGACCCAATCAGCGGTGAAGTGGTGCTTCAAAAAGAGCCCGAGCTCAAGCATAAAGTCAGCGTTTCCCCGGAAACATTGGCTATTGTCAAAAAGGCCATGGCAGGGGTAACCAAGGGAGAAGGTACCGCCGCCTGGCTGTTTGCCGATATGCCGAAATACAGCGGCGGGGGGAAAACCGGAACAGCCCAGTTGGGTTCAAAAAATACGGAAAAAGGGGACAAATATAATGGTATGTATGTGGCCTTTGCTCCCTATGATGATCCCCAGATAGCTTTTGCCGGTGTTGTCGAATATGGCGGACATGGAAGTGAAACGGCAGGATATGTCGCTAAAGCTGTATTTAAATATTATTTTGGCTGGTAAGAAACCTAATTGTTTGAAAAACCGAGGAATTTGGACCTCGGTTTTTCCTTTGTTACTAAAGGAAATATAAGGTTACTGTAGAATAAATTTCCAGAACATTTTTTATAATGGCTCTTTTAATTATTTTATTTAAAAAAGCAAGGAACACTAAGGCATAAAGTTTAGTGAAAGGTAGGCTTGGGTATGGGCGAAATTATTGTAGTTACTTCAGGTAAAGGCGGCGTTGGTAAAACAACCACTACGGCAAATATCGGGACTGCATTAGCCTCGGAAGGATTAAGGGTCGTTTTGATAGATACCGATATCGGATTGCGTAACCTTGATGTAGTTATGGGTTTGGAAAACAGGATAGTCTATGATATTGTCGATGTGGTTAACGGGAATTGCCGCCTTAAACAAGCTCTTATCAGAGATAAAAGGTTTGAAAGCTTATATTTACTACCGGCGGCTCAGACCAAGGATAAGACGGCCATATCACCGGAAGATATGGAATATCTCTGTAAGGAAATGAAAGATGATTATGATTATGTAATTATTGATTGTCCGGCTGGAATTGAACAGGGTTTTTATAATGCCATTGCCGGAGCTGAAAAAGCTATTGTGGTGACAACACCGGAGGTAAGTGCAGTCCGGGATGCTGATAGAGTGATCGGTCTTTTGGAAAGCTCGGATCTACGCAACCCCAAACTCATAATCAACAGGCTTCGCCCGCGCATGGTTAGACAAGGTGATATGATGGATATTGAGGATATAGTGGATATACTTGCCGTAGAACTATTAGGCGTGGTCCAGGAAGATGACAGAATTATTGTCTCCACGAACAGGGGAGAGCCCGCAGTGATGAATCTGGTTTCCCCGGCCGGGGAAGCTTATCGCAGAATTGCCAGGAGAATTAGAGGTGAAGAGGTTCCCCTGATGCATCTGGAAGAATCTTACGGCTTCATGGGCAGATTGAGAAAATTCATGGGCTTATGTTAATAGGATGCGGGGGAGGAGTTAAATAATGTTGATAGATTGTTTAAATCGTGTGCTGGGCAAAGCCGCTCCTAACAGCCGAATTCACGCCAGGGAAAGGCTGCGTCTGGTTCTGGTTCATGATCGGGCTAAAATGTCCCCCTATTTTATGAATAAGCTAAAGGAAGACCTTTACAGCGTAATAACCAGATATGTGGTTGCCGATGCGGATAAACTGGAAGTAGTATTGAACCAGTCCGATAGGGTGGTTGAATTAAAAACAAGCATTCCTATTAAAAAAATAAGGAGGGATTACTTGGAGAGGACCAAAAAAACATCTTAGTTGCAGGCCGCAACGGGCCTATGCTATAATTTAAAAAAAGTTTTTATCAAAAAGGCCCGGAGAAAAAGATAATGTCAATAAGAAATCGTAGAAAATCTATTGTGGGGCTTGATTGGCCCATGCTGTTGACTCTGGCTTTTCTATTGGGAGCCAGTTTATTTATCTTAAGTACGGCTTCTCATAACGTGATACCTTCCGACCCTTATCATTATGTAAAAAACCAGACCGTGTGGATAATAACCGGTTTAGGGATTGCCATCTTTATTGCCGCCATTGACTATGAGCATTGGCAGAAATTTCAATGGTGGATTTACGGACTGACAATCCTGTTGTTGCTTCTCGTCTTTTTCTTTGGTTCTTCAGCTAAAGGCGCCCAGCGCTGGATTATGATTACTTCGTCTATCGGGATCCAGCCTTCGGAATTTGCCAAGATATTTACCATTGTAACCCTGGCCAAGTTTTTATCTGACCGCAAAGGTAAACTAAATAAGGTCAAAAACTTTATTCCCCCGTTTCTTTTTGTTTTGCCGCCTACCCTGCTTATTTTTCTTCAGCCGGATTTGGGATCGGCTTTGGTTTTCGGGGCTATTTTCATCGGCATGATGTTTGTGGCCGGCGCCCATCCTTTAAAATTCGGAGCCATAATTGTCGGGGCATTGGGTTTAGCGATATTGGCTATATTTTTTCATATCTCGACAAATTTGCCTTGGCCTTTAAGTTATTTGGAAGGCTTACCTTTACCGATTAAAGATTACCAGTTGGACCGGCTGCTGGTTTTTATTGACCCGGAAAGGAGTGCCTCCGATGATGCTTACCATGTAATTCAATCCATTTGGGCCATTGGCTCCGGGGGGCTCTGGGGCAAAGGTTATATGCAGGGTACGCAGGGGCAATACAATTTCTTGCCCGAGCACCATACGGATTTTATTTTTTCGGTGGTGGGGGAAGAGTTTGGCTTCATCGGTACTTCAATTCTTTTGTTTGTGTTCTGCATCTTTATCTTGCGCATTATTGCCATAGGAATGAGGGCCAGAGACAGTTACGGTATGTTGATTACAGCCGGCGTAGCTTCTATGCTGGTTTTCCATATCTTTGTCAATGTGGGTATGGCTTCGGGCATTATGCCGGTTACAGGTATTCCTCTACCCTTTATTACTTCCGGCGGAAGCTCGATGTGGGCTAACATGATGGCCGTGGGATTGGTAATCAGCGTCGGGCTGAGAGGGGACCGGCCCATGTTTTAACTCGAACACCTAATTTAAAAGGTGTTCTTTTTTTATTGTCCCGTTCATATTTTTTATAGAGGGTTGTCTACTAATGCCGTTTCTTATGTTTTCTTCTGACGGAAAGCAATTCCTTTTAAGGTGGTGCGCCAATGGATCCGCTTCAAAGATGGGATGATTGGGAATGGGAGAGAGCCGCTCAAGAAATTGGGCGCTCCAAAAGGTATAAATCCTTTGAGGATGATAAACGGAGTCGCAGGTATTATTTTGCGGAAGAGGAGAAAAGTTTTATTGATAAATGGACCGGCAGCCAAAAACGGATTGTCCTGTCCGCGCTCCTGTTGCTCAGCGTAGTATTCAGTTCCAGGGGGGATGATTTTTTTTCCCAGACCGTATACGCTTTTTATAAAATGGGCATGGAAAGCGGCAATTTATACAGTTCACTTAATACCATGGCCAAAGAGGTAATCGGCATAACGGGCAGTGAGAGCATGGCTGTCAATGCCCCGGTTGAGGAACTCTTTTATCCCCCGGTGGCCGGGACGGTCAGGGTGGGATTTAAGGGCAAAAGTTTTAACGGTGGTGCAAGCGACGGCATTGAAATCGAAAGCAATTTAGGGACGCCCGTTCTTTGCCCCAGAGAAGGGATTGTTTTGGACGTGGTGGAGCATGCGAATTTGGGAAACATGGTTCGGCTGAGTTTTGGCGACGGTTGGGAAGGAATAATTGCCAATCTGGGCGAGGTGAACGTTAAAACAGGTGATCCGGTCTTTCAAGCGATGAAAATCGGTACTGTGGGTTTAAGTTCCGCGCGGCAAAAGCCATGGCTTTATTTTGAGCTAAGATTTAACGGGAAAGCGGTCAATCCGTTAAATTATCTAATACAAACCGATAACAACCTTCCAAAGTAGGGTGAGAGGGATGCAGCTAAAGGGTATAAAAATAAGAATTCATCCCACCTTTATCGCTTTATTGCTTTTATGTGCACTCGGCGGGCTCTTGACAAGAGCTCTTCTTGTTTTCGGCTTGGTAATCCTCCATGAAATAATTCATGTTCTGGTGGCCAAAGGGTTTGGGGTTAGGCTGAGAAGTATCGAGCTTTATCCTTACGGGGGGACCGCTGTCTTCGAGGATGGCTTTGAAGGCAGGAAAGTTGACGAAAGCTTAATAGCTTTTGCGGGCCCGGCCTTTAATTTTTTGCTCTTTATTATCTTCCAGTACCTGCGTTGGCAAGGGATAATCCCAGATCCTTTGGGGCTGGAACTGGCCAAGATCAATTTTTGGCTGGCTTGCTTTAATTTAATACCCGTCCTGCCCCTTGACGGGGGGAGAATCGTGAGGGCCATTATGTCCGGAACTTTTGGTTTTGTCAAAACTACAAAATTTTTGGCTGCAGCGGGCAAAGTGCTGGGGGGAATTTTTGTAGTCGGCGGCTTTTTTCTTCAGGCCTTTCAATTTGTATTGCCGGAACCGGTTCTTTTTATTGTGCTCGGGGTGTTCTTTTGGTTCGGTGCCAACAAGGAACTGAACAATGCCCGCCTTGTTTTCCTCAAGCAGCTTTGCCGTAAGAAAGAAAGGCTGTTAAGCCGGGGGCTTATGCCCAGCCGCTGTTTGACTGTAAGCAAAGATACACCTTTAAGCCAAGTCATCAATGAATTTACTACTGATCATTATACTTTGGTCAACGTTCTCGGAGCCAAGGATAAGTTGGAGCATACCTTAAGTGAAACGGAAATTGTCCAGGGTATGCTGGACAGAGGACTTCAAGTCAAAGTCAGCGATTTGGTCTAAACTTTTCTTTCCATAAGACCCAGGAGATAAAGCTCAGCAGGGAGAGGAAAGACAGGAGATAGGAAAGCCTGGTGGCAAAAGTACCGCTATAGGTGACGGTTACAAGGCCTTCGGTTCCGGCGGGAATAACGGCTGCGACCATTCCTTTGTCCGATTCAATGGTCTTAAGTTTTTGGTGTTCTTTTTCGGTAATCAGCTTTAAATCGTAACCCAGGTAGTAGATATAGGGGAGTTCAATAACGGCACCAGCGGGGGAAGATATATAAAAGGATAAATTGGTATTATGTTTTATTTCGTTAGTAATATGGGCTGCACCGCTCTTGACAATGATTTGTTGAGTCCTGTCCGCGAGGTAAGGGATATTGTTATAGGCTTTAACCGGCAAGTATTCAAAAGTGGCACAGCCGTTTGTTTTATAGCTTTTGGCCGTAATGATGTCCAGGCGGGTATAGAATTGGTTGCCTATGTTTTTGTCGATAACGATTTGGTCGGTCAAAATGGGGAATATATAAATAAGAATAAGCATGAGCAGGGGCACGATATGCTTTAAATCCAGGCGGTCGTAGATTAGGGCCAAAATATGGGCGCAGGGAATGCTTAAGAAAAAAACAGCCAGGAGCAGAAAGCGCCAAGGAAACTGGATGTAGGAAAAGACCGCAGGCATATGCAGCCAGGGAAAGGCGCGTGTGGTCATAAAAATGGCTGCTAAGCCTAAAAGCAGGAAGAGCAACAAATTCTTATCGGCGGCAATTCTTTTCAGAGTGAAAGGCAGTAAACAGAGAGGTATGATTAACTGCAGGCCTAAAGCAAAATTGGTTTTTTGTTCGAATTTTGTAAACAATAATTCCTGGGGATAAAGACTACGGGCAGCCATTGTTTCCAAAGAACCCATCATGTTAGGGACAAAAACCTGGTAGTTGCCCCAGAGGCGATGTTCCAGCAACGGGATGAGAAAAAACAAAGAAATGGCTGCCGTAAATAAGCCGTTAACAATTAAAGAATTTCGGATTTTGGCTTTTGACAAAAGTTTGATATGGGCCAGGATATAAATGAGAGCAGCCAGCGCGGCCAGCAAGGAGCTGAGATTGTGGGAGAGCAGCAAGCCGGCGGCTCCCAAGGTCAGATAATAATCTTTTTGCCCCTCATAATAAAAAAGATCCACCAGGCCGTGGAAAAGTAGCGGGATAAATACAAAAGCCAGAGCTTCGGCCAGGGCTCCCCTGCTGTAAATGTCCTGGAGATGGTAAGGTGCTGTCATATAGATTATTGCCGCCAGTAAAGCCGTATTCCTGGCAGCGAGCAAACGATAGGCAAGATGGTACATGGTTATGCCGGAGGCTGCCAGGGTAAGATAGATAAAAAGCTTCATGGCACCGGTAAGGGTGGGCAGAAATATTTTGAAAAAAGCCGGTATAAAGGTGGATAACGGCGGGTAAAAAATATTCCAGGAATAGCCGAAACCATTGGCCAGATTGGGGCCGATAAGCGGCGGAAATTGTTTGTCCAGCAGGGCTAAAACGGTACCTGCCAGTCTACACATATGATTATGGATGTCATAGGCTATAAACATGCCTTTAGTGAGCATTGGAGCGGACAAGAGTAAGGCCAGGGCACAAATAAGCAGCATGCTAAGCCCATGGAAAGAATTGTACCTATGGTCTGTCATCTAAAACCCCTTTTGTCTTATAATATGGCTACCCATATTATGGACAATAAAGGCTTGATTCAGTCTACCATAAGTTTTTTAGGGATATAGACAGGTTTGTAAAATCGGGGTGCTGGATAGTATCTTCATCCATTCCGGCAGCCACCAGGGCGTAAACTCCATCGCGCAGGGCGAAGCATTCCATTGTCCTTTCGTCGGAGTTCACGAGCCAGTAATGTTTGACTCCGGCCTTTAGGTAAATTTGCAATTTTTGCAGACGATCCTTGCGGCTACCGGGAGAAGACATTATTTCCACTACAAGCTCCGGCGTTCCGTCAATCCGGGTTTCTTTAATTATGTCCTTTTGCTTGCCGGATATATAAAATAAGTCCGGCTGAACAACGGTGGTTTCATTTAACGTTATGTCCAGAGGCGCATTAAATATTTCGCCTTCCGGGTCATGTTTCCAAAAGTAATCTTCAAGTATACGCTGAAGTTTCCTGGAGACCCGCTGGTGGTTGACATTGGGGCAGGGTTCTTTAACCAGGGTCCCTTCCAGAACTTCATAATGGTAGCCGGGCTCCTCCGGGAGACGCAAATATTCCTGATAAGTAAATTCTTTTATTGGTTCTGTTTGATAAACATAAGTACCGGGTTTTTCTTTAATTTTTAAACCGCTTAATGCCCTGACCACATCTTTAAGAATATAACGGTATTGTTTGTTGCCCAGCTCGATATAGGGAATTTTTTTCTCCCGGGTATATTTCCAGATTGTTTCAACCGAAAGATTTAATTCCTTGGCCAACGCCTGGGCTGTAATTAACTCTTGATCCGAAGACACCGGAATCCCTCCTAAACAGGAAACAATTACATTTGACCCAAATTATACAATAAAAATTAATAGTAATCAACTAAAAACAAGTAAAACAAAGAAGGATTAAGTGGAATTTTTGCTGAAATAGGAATGAGGCGTTGCCTTTATCATTTTTGCCCTGAGTGAACAGTTTGTGCTATAATGTATTCTCAAAGTTTTCCCGAAGGGAAGAATAATAAGACATGAGTGATAATTTAATGAGCACCGGCTGCGAAGAGGTGCGCCAAAAAATAAACCGTATCCTCCCTCAGGTGACCAAGCCCGGAAGATACTTGGGCGGGGAATGGAATGTGATCCGGAAAGATTGGGGAAAAGCCCGGGTGCGGATAGCTTTTGCTTTTCCGGATGTTTATGAAATAGGGATGTCCAATCTCGCCTTGAGAATCCTCTACGGTTTGGTAAATTCTTATGATGAGTTTTTGTGCGAAAGGGTTTTTTCCCCTTGGCCGGATATGGAAGAAAAAATGAAAGAGCAAGGGATACCGCTTTATTCCCTGGAATCTTTTCATCCTTTGCAGGACTTTGATGTGGTGGCCTTTACTCTTCAATATGAGCTAAGCTATACCAATATTTTAAACATTTTAAAGTTGAGCGGTATTCCTTTGAGGGCGCGGGACAGGGAAGCCGCCGCTCTTCAGGGAAAAGAGTACCCGCTTATTCTAGCCGGAGGCCCTTGTGCTTATAACCCGGAACCCTTGGCGCCGTTTTTGGATTGCGTTTTGCTGGGTGAAGGTGAAGAACAATTCCCGGCTATGTTAAGAGTTATCCAAAAGGGCAAGGAAGCCGGCAAAACAAAAAAAGAAATTCTTTTGGACCTTAGCAAGCTGCGGGGGGTTTACATTCCGCAATTTTACGATGTTGAATACCAACCCGACGGAACGGTCAAGCAAGTGATTAGTAAAGAAGAGGTCCCCAGGCTTATTACCAAAGCGGTGGTGCAGGACTTCAGTTCCGCTTATTTCCCGGAAAAAGTGATTGTGCCTTATATGGAGACCGTACATGACAGGGTTATGCTGGAAGTAATGAGAGGTTGTACCAGAGGCTGTCGTTTTTGCCAGGCAGGAATGCTTTACCGGCCGTTAAGGGAACGGTCGCCTGAAGTTTTGCTGGAACAAGCGGAAAAAGCAATCAATGCTACCGGTTATGAAGAGATTTCCCTGGTTTCTCTTTCTACCAGCGATTATACTTGTCTCAACGGGGTTTTAGAGGAACTGATGGCCAAAATGCAAGAGAGAGGCGTTAGCGTTTCTTTACCTTCCTTGCGTTTGGACTCTTTTGATGTAAACATAGCCGAGCAGGTCCAGAAAGTTAAAAAAAGCGGTCTAACTTTTGCCCCCGAGGCCGGGACTCAACGTTTAAGGGACGTTATAAACAAAGGAGTTACCGACGAGGACCTGTTGAGAACGGTGCAGGCGGCATTCAAGGCCGGCTGGAGCAGTATAAAACTTTATTATATGATTGGGCTGCCCACCGAGACTTTTGAAGATCTTGACGGCATTGCCAAACAAGCCCATCAAGTTTTGGAGGAAGCCAAGAAAGTTGGACGCCGGGGGGCCAAGGTGACAGTATCGGCCAGTTCTTTCGTGCCCAAAGCTTTTACGCCTTTGCAATGGATGCCCCAGGATTCCATGGAAGTATTGAGGGCAAAGCAGGAATACTTAAAGAAAAAGCTTAAGGACAAACATATCAAGTTCATTTATCATGATGTTAACGCCAGTTTTTTGGAGGCAGTTTTAGCCAGGGGTGACCGTAAAATGGCGGATCTCTTGGAATGGGTTGTTGAGGCAGGCTGTAAATTTGACAGTTGGAGCGAGCATTTCCGCTTTGATATTTGGCAGCAGGGGTTTGTTCAAACCGGTTTGGATCCCCATTTTTATGCCAATCGCCAATACGCATTGGATGAAATTCTTCCCTGGGATCATTTAAGCCCCGGTGTAAGCAAAGAGTTTTTGCTTCAAGAATACAAAAAGGCTTTAAACTGCAGCGTAACGCCGGATTGTCGCCGTAAATGCGCCCGCTGCGGGGTGTGTCCTGAAGTGGCCAAGCCCGTAAAATTTACGGAGTTTGCACCGAAATCCTAACTGGCACAAATTGTTTGGGCAATGCCGCAGAAGTATTCCGATTCGCGAATGATATGCCGAATAACGGAAACGGCAACAGCATTTTTTTCAGGGCCGGGCTTATGTTCAGAATTTCAAAGAGAAATTGGATCCAT
>Ga0134094_1001032_pt1 | contig 29275 bp, 33 predicted proteins | sample 5_1taG_FD_94458 | JGI IMG/M metagenome (GOLD analysis project Ga0134094, IMG submission 94458) | Switchgrass degrading microbial communities from high solid loading bioreactors in New Hampshire, USA - 5_19_20_110_A1 metaG | ecosystem: Engineered > Bioreactor > Semi-continuous > Anaerobic >... | reverse complement strand
TGATAAAATGGGACAGATTACGAAAGCCTACCATTTCACAAACCTGTGAAACCGGTAGGTTATTTTTTAGCAGTTCCCTGGCTTTTGATATCCGGCGGCTGATAATATACTCATTGATCGTAAATCCTGTTGCTTTTTTGAACAGGTAACCCAGGTGATACTTGCTCAGATAGAATATTCCTGCCAGCTCATCCAGGGAAAGATTTGACTCCAGGTTTCCATGAATATATTGAATGACGGGTTTTATTCTTTTATAATCCCTGTCAGCTTTTTCTGTTTTGCCTAAATCTGAATTTCTGTAATAGCTGTTTTTCCGTGCGAACGGTTTAAAGCTCTCCCATACCCTGAAACTTTTTATAATATGGAAAAAATGATGTATAACGAGCTTCTGCCGGCTGTTAATGTCGCTGAGGTCAAGAATCATCTGGTTCCATGCATACGGGCAAACTACGGATCGGCAATTTTGCCTTCTCTTTTCGGGGTAAATTACAGAATAATGAATGAAGGACTTACCTGGACTGAAGGAGTTGGAAGTTCTGAAAAAATCAAAGAGATTCTGGATAAAGGGGTACCGGATCTGAGGGCCGGGCTTGGAGCAAGAGTTATTGATACCCAGATTTATTACGCAGAAAAGCTGGGATATTTCCCCAAGTGTCAAAAATATATTCATATATACCACCCGGATTTGCAGGGGCCTTTTGAAGTCGCCCATTTAATCTGGGGTCCTGATATCTATTATGCTCTTTATGACGAACCTGATCTTGTACATGAGCTTCTTGATCTGGTTACCACTACATATATAGCCTTTATGAAAGAACTCAAGAAAACCCTGAATGATGAGGAAGATGAATTTTGCTATCAGTGGAATACCTTATATAAGGGAAAAGTTGTAATAAGGAATGATTCGGCAGTAAATATTTCCAAAGAGATGTACCTGGAATTTGTACAGCCCTATGATGAGAGAATCCTTAAGGAATTTGGAGCCGGGAGTATACATTATTGCGGCCGGGGAGACCAATGGATATTTGAGATGATGGAGACAGAAGGCATGGAAGTTATGAATTTCGGACATCCGCCCAATTTAATCTTCGGTTTTGAATTTTTGAATGAAATCTACCCAAAGCTGAAGGAAAAGAAAATCGGAGTTGCTACCTATCAGCTAAAAGACGGTAAATGGAAGGAAATAAAATCTTCCCCGTTCAAAACCGGTGTCACTTTCTCGGCATCTGCAGACAGCAGAGCGATGGCAGCGCAGATACTCAGCGAATACAATAATTGCTAAATCCATTTTTGGCCTTGCACAGGGTTTTGATATACTATATAATTAGTTTTGCCGTGCTAGACGGGGAGGTAGCGGTGCCCTGTATCCGCAATCCGCTATAGCGGGGTCGAATTCCTGTCCAGAGGCTTTCAAGTGTAAAGCAGTTATGCTGCAAGGTACAATGAGAATCGGGTCTTGCGCAACTCAGAAGCGTGAACCCCGTCAGGTCCGGAAGGAAGCAGCGGTAAGCGTGTCCCTGGGTGTGCCGCAAGTCAGCCTGGTTTGAGTATGCTTGAGCAGGGGACGTTTATACTTGTCTGTCGAAGGCAGGTGCACGGCTTAATTCTATTGGCATGAACGAGGTGGAAAACCTCGTTTTTTGTTTGCGTCCATCCTTGCACATTTGTTTTTTAACTGCTAAACTTTTTCTACATAAGGCAGTATTTCTTAGGCATCATTCAGAAATAACAGATTTTGAGGGAAGTGATGGCAGATGGCACATATGGCCCTGTACCGCAAATGGAGGCCGCTTACTTTTGATGACGTTGTGGAACAGCAGCACATTGTAACCACGCTAAAAAACAGTGTAATCAAAAATACAATCAGCCATGCATACCTGTTCTGCGGCACCCGTGGTACCGGAAAAACCACAATGGCTAAAATATTGTCACGGGCAGTGAACTGTCTTAATCCTGACCGGGGAAATCCCTGCAACGAGTGCAGTGTGTGCAAGGGAATACTGGACAATTCCATCATGGACGTGGTGGAGATAGATGCCGCTTCCAACAACGGCGTTGATGATGTACGGGAAATCAGGGAAGCTGTGATGTATGTTCCTGCCGTAACCCGGTATAAGGTTTATATAATAGATGAAGTCCATATGCTGTCTGCCGGTGCCTTTAATGCTCTGCTGAAGACATTGGAAGAACCACCCTCAAACGTAATCTTCATCCTCGCGACCACAGAACCCCAGAAGATACCTGCCACCATATTATCACGCTGTCAGAGATTTGATTTCAAAAGGATTTCAATGGCAGGCATTGCTTCAAGGCTTAAGACAATTGCCAATGATACAGGAGTGCATGTTGATGACAGTGCCCTTAATCTGATTGCCCGTCTTTCACAGGGAGGCATGCGTGACGGCATCAGCCTTCTTGACCAGTGCATATCCCTTGGAAAAGATAAAATTACCCGGGCTGATGTTGCCGGTATCACGGGACTTGTTGCGTCAGAAGCAGTGGATTTACTGGCAGGCTCCATAATCAGCAGGAATGTTGAAAGCGCTCTGAATTGCCTGAAGTCTTCAATGGATGAAGGCAAGGATCTGCTGAACATTTGCAACCAGCTTATCGAATGGTTCAGAAATCTTATGCTGTATAAAACCGGCGGAGAAGCTGAAAAACTCATAGAGCTTGATGAAGAGGAACTTGCTGTCATGAAGGAAAACGCTTCTGATATTGAACTGGACAGGGTTATTGACATCATCAGGGAGCTTTCGGAGACAGAAGGAAAATTAAGATGGTCTGAAAATCAGCGTATTCTCTTTGAAGTAGCATTGGTAAAACTTTGTTCGGATGTTTCAGTGAAATTGGATGGGCATGTCCCCCAATTGGCTGATTCCTTAATTAATGAAACCATCAGCAGACTGGAAAAAAGAATTCTGCAGCTTGAAAAGAAGCTAAGCAACATTGGTTCCGGGTTACAGGAAACCGGTACACATGTCGAAAAAAATGCGAAAAATGTAATCAAAGCGGATGGAACACAAACCGGCAATAAGGCTGAAAGTTCGGATGCCGTGGAAAAAAGCACAAAGTTACCCCAAGGTTCAAAGGCTAATGCCGACATCGGCAAAATGAACATGCTTAAGGAATGGCCGCAAATAATCAATGATGTCAGGGCTCAGAAAAAAATGAAAGTGTATGCATATTTACTTGATACAGAGTGTATACTGACAGACAGGAATACAGCTCTCATAGTTGTGTCAAGCGATGACGGCCTGAAAAAGACTGTACTAAGCAGGAACGAAAGCATTGAAGTTATAAAAGAATCCTTCAAGAGGGTTATGGGCATTGATGTAACTGTAAAAATCACAGATGAAAAATCGGTCAGCAGCCAAACTGACGCAGAAAATGCCAAAAACACGCAGGAAGAAAAGTTATTGGAAGATCTTAAGCTTTTTGCGTCAAAAAACAATATAGATTTAACGATAAAAGAATAATTTTCAAATTGGCAATACAGTTTTTTAATGGTAAAATTTAAAAGTAAGCTAAAAGCTTGCCTTTAGTGCCAGTAATCTTTTTCTGCAGAATTTACAAAATCCTGACGAAAGATTTGGTTACTGGTGGCTTGACAAAGGACTGAGCAAACTGATATATTAAAACAGTTAATGGTGCTCATATCTGCATTATTTCCCATAAAAAAGAATTTATATTGTGGTATTGGAATATTATGATACTGAATATTCATTTTATAGATGCAAATGATTTTTTGTCAGATATTTAAAATTAATTCCCTGATATTTGCCTGAATGAGTTGAATTTATTCAGATGATAAAACTTGTTTATGGCCGGTAAATAAGTTTTATCATCAGAACGCCCGAAAGGTATTTTCCTGTGATATGAAAATGCTTTTGTTGATTCACAAATAATAATATATGCAAGATTATTTTCCTGTTGCTGAGAAAGTTGAATTTTCTGATAGATACAATAAAACAGTACAATTACAAGGCGGTGTATTATGAAGGACAGGTCTATTCTTGAGAACAAAACGATAGGAGATCTCAGGTATATAGCCAGAATGCTTGGTCTGAAAGGATTTTCAAGACTGAAGAAGCAGGAACTGATTGATTTGATTGTAAATTCAGGTGAAGAGTCGACTTCTGTGTCTGAGGCAGATAAAGATGAAATCAAAGCAGATGAAGCCATAATTGAACCCGATGTAAAACCTGAAGAAAATGAAGTAAAGGCAGAGGAAGTCACTGCAGAAGAGACTGGCGGAAAGGAAGAAGAAAATGTTGAAGCAAAGACGCCAGTCAAAAAGAGGGGCCGTCCCAGATCATCCAAAAAGAAATCCCAGGAAGAAGAACCCATCGAGCTGGCTAAAGAGGATACGGCAGAGGCTGCGGTTCCGGCAGAGACAGCCGAAACAGAAACTGCCGGGGAAGAAGAGCCCAAAACCGAAGCCTCAGAGACTGTCAGCCTGAAAAAGACGCGCACACGCAGAAAGAAAAAAGATGAAGACAAGGAAAAAGCCGAAGTTCCTGGGGCTGACATTGCTGAAAAAGGCCAGGATGAAATAATTGTTCAGGAAAAAGATGAACAGGATATAGATACCGTACAGAGAAAAGAGGAGGAATCCGGCGAACCTGTTCAGGCTGTAAAGGAAATCGGTGAGAAAGTGGAAGCCAGGGAAGAAACCAGGACTGAGGTTACTCCTGAGGCAGAAGCTAAAAAAGAGGAGGAAGCTGCTGAAAGCCAGACTGAAGAAAACAAGGTTTATAAGTACCCTAAAATCAGGGACCTTTCCAAGCTTGAAAGTGACAATCCTGTCTCAGGTATTCTTGAAGTGCTCCCGGACGGCTACGGCTTTTTAAGAGGAGAAAATTACCTCTCCGGTCCCAAAGACATTTATGTTTCGCCTTCCCAAATCCGAAGATTTAATCTGAAAACAGGCGATAAAATCGTTGGTAAAGGAAGGATACAAAAAGAAGGAGAAAAATTCCAGGCCCTGCTTTATGTGACCTCGGTAAACGGAGATGATCCGGAGGTAGCTTTAAAACGTAAGCCTTTTGATCAGCTTACCCCGATCTATCCTGACCAGAGGATAACTCTTGAGATGGATCCAAAGGAACTTTCAACGCGTCTTATAGACCTGATAGCGCCTATTGGCAAAGGTCAGCGCGGACTAATAGTATCGCCGCCCAAAGCCGGTAAAACTATTCTGCTCAAAAAAATCGCGAATGCCATTACAACAAAATATCCCGACATAGAAGTCATTGTTCTTCTTATAGATGAAAGGCCGGAAGAAGTTACCGATATGCAGCGGTCCATCAGGGGAGAAGTCATATATTCAACCTTTGATGAACTTCCTGAGCATCATATCAAAGTTGCCGAAATGGTCCTGGAAAGAGCACAGCGTCTTGTGGAACACAAGAAAGACGTTGTTATTCTGCTTGACAGTATCACCCGTCTGGCAAGGGCATATAACCTCACCATTCCTCCCACAGGAAGAACCTTGTCAGGAGGTCTTGACCCTGGAGCGCTCCACAAACCCAAGAGATTTTTCGGAGCAGCGCGCAATATTGAGGACGGCGGAAGCCTGACTATTATAGCCACTGCATTAATAGATACGGGAAGCCGTATGGACGATGTTATCTATGAGGAATTCAAAGGTACAGGGAACATGGAGCTGCATCTTGACAGAAAACTTTCAGAGAAGCGCATTTTCCCTGCCATAGACATAAACCGCTCGGGTACGCGGCGCGAGGAATTGCTGCTTTCCCAGAAGGAGCTTGAGGGAATATGGGCTATCCGCAAAGCCATGAGCAATCTGGGAACGGCAGATGTTACTGAAATGATTATAAACAGGCTTATGAACACAAAATCCAATGAGGAATTCATAAACGGCATCAATACGGCATTTTTGAAGGAAAAGAACGGTTACGACCTGTTATATAAATAGTTTTGCTTGCATAATGTTTCATATTATGATAAAATACTACCCGGCTCTTTTTTGAGATGCAATTATTCAGAGAATGTATTTATAAAGTTAACGTCAGGTAAGCGAGGTGAAAACCGTGCAGAAAGGTATCCATCCAAATTACGATAAGGCTGTTGTCCGTTGTGCATGCGGTAACACTTTTGAGACAGGTTCTACCAAGAAGGAACTGCGTGTGGAAATTTGTTCACAGTGTCATCCGTTCTTTACAGGCAAGCAGAAGCTTGTTGACTCAACCGGCCGTGTTGACAAATTCAAGAAAAAATTCGGTCTTGAATAATTTCGTTAGTCAGTTAACCATCAATAAGCAATCAGAAATAGTGACTAAACCGGGTTTTCCCGGTTTATTTTTCGTTTTTCTCATATACTACCAAAGGGGTAAAAAATATGGACAAATTTTGTAAGATACGATGGCAGCCGTATTTAAAAATTACGCTTGGCTGTCAGGTAGTCGCAATTTCAATGAATCTGTTCCTCATTCCCTATAAGCTTGCCCCAGGTGGTGTTTCAGGACTTGCAACAGTAATTTATCATCTGGCTGAAGAAAAAATTCCTGTTGGTCTTTTGATGCTGGGTTTCAATGTTCCTTTGTTTCTTACAGGGTACAAAAGCCGTGGAAGAACTTTTGTTATGAGATCTTTATTCGGAGCGGTAATCCTGTCATTGTTCATTGATTTGTCTGCACCGTATTTTGATGAGCTGATTAAGCTTTTCATGACTTTTGACGAATCCATGGCAGTTCCGGATCTTCTTCTGAACTCTCTCATAGGAGGAGCTGTAATGGGTTTGGGTCTCGGAATAGTTCTGAAGGAAAATGCCACTACTGGCGGAACTGATCTTGCAGCGGCAATTCTCAGGAAATTGTGGCCGAAGTATTCACTGGGGCAATATCTGCTGCTAATCGACGGATTTGTTATAACCTTCGCGACAGTCGCTTTCAGAAGTTTCAAGCTCGGCCTTTATACTGCTATTTGCCTTTATATATCCACAAAAACAATAGATGCTTATATGGAAGGTCTGAAATTTGCAAAGGGGCTGCTGATCATATCCGACAATCATGAGGAGATTGCCAGGAGACTTCTTACAGAAGTGGACCGGGGCGTGACCGGTCTTAAAGGAATGGGGATGTACAGCAGGAAAGACAAAACTGTTCTTCTGTGTGTGTTAAAACGTGAAGAAATCCCAACCGTAAGGGCAATTGTCAAAAAAACCGATGAAAAAGCCTTTATCCTTCTTATAGATGTCAGGGAGGTAATGGGTGAAGGGTTTATTCCCCTTTCAGCCGATGAATGAGAAAATGTGAAAAGCAACGTTTACCTTGCTATATTCTTAGTGTATACTTAAACTGTTAATGACCATGTGTAGGGGGAGTTTAAAAGTGGACGAAATGACAAAAAAACATCTCAAAAAAACTGCAGCCCTTATCAGAAAAGGGATTATTACCGCAGTTGCTTCGGCAGGAAGCGGTCATCCCGGAGGATCTCTCTCTCTGGCTGATATCCTTACCTATCTGTATTTCAAGGAAATGAACATAGACCCAAAGAATCCGAAGGATCCTGACAGGGACAGGTTCGTGCTTTCAAAAGGGCATTGCAGTCCCGGTCTCTATTCAACCCTTGCTCACAGGGGGTTTTTCCCGGTTGAAGACCTGAAAGGGTTCAGACAGGCTGACAGCTACCTGGAAGGCCATCCCAGCATGAAAATGGTACCAGGTGTGGACATGTCCACCGGTTCGCTGGGCCAGGGAATTTCAACTGCCGTAGGCATGGCTTTGGCCGGTAAGCTTGACAGGAAAAATTACAGGGTCTATGCAGTCCTTGGAGACGGAGAACTGGAAGAAGGCCAGGTATGGGAGGCTGCAATGGCTGCTGCCCATTATAAACTTGACAATCTTACTGCGTTTGTGGATTACAATGGTCTACAGATTGATGGAGACATAAGACAGGTTATGAATCCCGAACCCATAGCAGATAAGTTTGCTGCTTTCGGCTGGAATGTCATTTCAATTAACGCTCATGATTTTGATGAAATAGAAAAGGCAGTTGAGGCTGCAAAGGCTTGCAAAGGCAAGCCGACAGTGATTGTGGCACGTTCCGTAAAGGGTAAGGGCGTTTCTTTCATGGAAAACAAGGCTGAATGGCATGGAAGCGCGCCTAAAAAGGAACAGGCCGAGCAGGCGCTTAAAGAACTGGATGATTATCTTGCAGCGCTGGAGAGCTATTAAGTCAGGCTTATTGTATAGAATAAAAGCGACGGAGGTATTTGCAGATGTCCGAAATGATATCAACCCGTGTGGCTTATGGACAGGCACTTGCCGAAATTGGCCACGATGAGAATATAGTAGTCCTGGATGCAGATCTTTCGAAATCAACCATGACCGACACTTTTAAAAAGAAATATCCTGAAAGGCATTTCAATATTGGGATTGCCGAGGCCAACATGATGGCTGTAGCGGCAGGACTGGCCTCCTGTGGAAAGACCGTCTTTGCAAGCACTTTTGCCATGTTTGCCGCAGGAAGGGCTTTTGACCAGGTAAGAAATTCCATAGGCTATCCCCATCTGAATGTGAAAATTGCCGCGACTCATGCAGGAATAACAGTTGGTGAAGACGGCGCTTCACACCAGGCAATTGAAGACATTGCCCTTATGCGTTCCATTCCCGGAATGACGGTTGTATCACCTGCAGATGCTGTTGCCACCAATGCCCTTGTAAAACAGGCCGCCAAAATGGATGGACCCGTTTATCTGAGGCTGGGGAGAATGAATGTACCGGTGATATATCCCGCAGATGCCAAATTCGAAATCGGCAAAGGTGTAACCTTGAAGGATGGTAAAGACATAACCCTTATTGCAACCGGCTTTATGGTCGCTCAGGCCCTTCAGGCTGCCGAGATACTTGAAAAAGAAGGCATCCTGGCAAGGGTTATTGATATCCATACAATCAAGCCCATTGATGCTGAAATCATTGTAAAAGCAGCCAAAGAAACAGGAGCGATTGTAACCTGCGAGGAACACAATGTGATTGGCGGACTTGGAAGCGCTGTGGCGGAAGTTCTGGCGAAAAACTTCCCTGTTCCTGCAGAAATGGTCGGAATTGAGGATGTCTTCGGGAAATCAGGAAAGCCTGCCGATCTGATCAAAAAGTATGGATTAACGCCTGAAAATATTGCGGAAAAAGCCCGTAAGGCATTAAGCAGAAAATAATGTGAAACATGGACAATCATTATTGGCTGATTTTATTGGCTGAAGATATATATTCAATGTATCCTTTCCAGTCAGACACTGATTGGAAAGGATTTTTTATCTTATGAATTCTTTTTTCCTTTCCATAAATTACATTATCCAAAAGCTCGAAAATACTATATATTATTTTTATTCGGTGGCAATGTTACCAGTCTGAATGATCATCTGTATTGTTATGGTTTTATCTGATTGGTTATCCGGACTTTTTAGCACTGTGCCGTCAGGAGCATTTTTTATCCTTGTCCATCATGTCCTGAAAGACAATTAAGACTATTTACAGGAATTAATATTTTATTTTATGACAACAGGGAGGGACTATAATGAAAAAGAGAATTCTATTATTGACATTGTTCATACTGCTATTGTCTTCAACGATTGTGGCCGCGGGAGTTAAGTGGAAGGGAGAAGAACATGTTGCAAATATAAAAAACAATCTTGAGGCGATAGAGGCCAAAATTGAGGAACTGAAGGATTCCAACAAGGATAAGGATAAAACCATCAAGGAGATTGAAAAGTTATTGGATGAGCAGAAGAAATTAGTCAGGGAAAAAGACGAAGAACTGGGCCGCATACGCAAGGAACTTGATGATAAGCAGAAAGAGATCGAGAATTTGAAGACAGAAAAAGAACAGGTCGTATCTGAGAATAATTCATTGAAAAATACCCTGAATCAGGCAGAGAAAGATTTAAAGGATATTGAGAAACTGACCGAAAATTTGCTTAAAAAGTAAAACAATAAGGCATTAACCAAAGAACGGCACAGGTTAATAAGACCCCAATTTGCACATCGGTATCATTAATTTCCTTACAATTGCCCGCATGATACACATTTTTATTATAAATAAATGTGTATCATGTTTTTTAGATGCGATATCTTAAATTGAAAATCCAATACAATATTGACTGTATGGAAAATATATGTAATAATACCTAAAAAGTGAGTATGCTTAAGCACTGTTGTGCGAGCAGCATAGGGACTTAAGGTCCTACACGAACGGTTTTAACCCTTCGGAGTCACTTTAAAGTGATTCCGAGGGGTTTTTTCATAGAGGGCAGCAGGAAATCAGAAATTCAAATTATCTCAGTAACCAATATAAATCTCATGAAATTTAGTATTGGAGGTATCTGTATGGGACATGAGGATTACCTTTTTCTGACTGAAAGGCTTTTGATAAGAGTATACACAGATGAGGACGCAGATATAATCCACCCTGTTCTGAACAGGAGAGAAATTGCCGAGACCACTCTGATGATCCCACACCCATACCCAAAAGAACATGTATACTGGTGGATCAATTATGTCAAGGAGAATATGGAGAAAGAGGAAGCTTATGAGTTTGGTCTGTTTGATAAAACCGACCCCAAAACATACATAGGGAATATCGGACTTATAGGCATATCAAAACAGCATAACAATGCAGAGCTGGCTTATTTTATCAATCCGGATTTATGGAACAGGGGATATGCCACTGAGGCATGCAGATGGATATTAGATTTCGGATTTGAAAAACTGGGGCTGGAACGTATCCATGGAAGATGCATATCAAAAAATATCGGTTCCAGGAGAGTGATGGAAAAGTCCGGTTTAATATATGAAGGCACAGCAAGACATGAGGTCCTGAAGTGGGGCAAGTATGAAGATGTTTGCAAATACGGCATAATCCGATGTGAATGGGAAAAACGAAAAAGGAAGCAGAACGATATGTCTCACAGCCGAGGGGAACTTAACATTTTTGTATTGACGACTTTGACCGAGGCATATGCTAAAGAAATCTGTGGCTGGAAATATGAAGGAGAGTATTCGGTTTATAATTTTTCAGATTGGGATGAGGTTGTTGAAAACGGTTGGGACCTGGCAATAAAAGAGAGACGAGAGGCCGATTTTGTAGCCATTCTGTCTGATAATCAACTGATAGCCTATGGCAGAATTACGAAAGATCAGAATAAAGCTTTTATAGGCATCGGGTTAAAACCCTCCTTATGCGGAAAGGGTTTAGGGAAAGAAGTTATGCAGTTGCTGATCAGCGAGTGCCAGAAAAGATTTCCTGATAGCTTGATAGCGCTTGAAGTAAGGAGCTTCAATAAAAGGGCCGTTAAATGTTATGAAAGCGTCGGCTTCAAAATCAGGGATAAATATATCAAGAAAACATCTGCCGGGGATGGCGAATTCTATTATATGGAGTATGAACCTTCTCAGATTAGCAATGAATGAATATTAATAAATAATACCGTTAAAGGGGTGAAGCAGGCAATGAAGAACTATACTGAAATATTACGGGAGAATTCCGTCCTTGAAACAGAAAGATTAATTCTGCGCCCGTTTTCAATGGATGATGTGGAGGATGTATTTCAGTATGCCAGCGACAGTATCGTAACGAAATATCTTACATTTTCTCCGCATACTGATATATCGCATACTGAAAAAGTAGTAAAAGAATTTTATATGAGCAGACCGGGAATCTATGCCATTGAACTGAAATCCGAGGGCAAATGTATCGGATGCATTGACATAAGGATTTGCGAGGAACATGATAAGGCGAGTTTTGGTTATGTGCTGAACAGGAACTACTGGAATAAAGGCTATATGACAGAGGCACTGAAAGCAATAATTGATCTGGCATTTTCAAAACTGGGGCTGAACCGTGTGGAATCTACGCATTATGTAGGAAATGAAGGTTCAGGCCGGGTAATGCAAAAATGCGGGATGAAATATGAAGGAAAGGGCTTGCAGGAAGTAAAAATCAAGGGAGTCTATCATGATGTTGTGCATTATGCAATTCTGAGGGAAGACTGGATGGCATCCAAATGAGATTTTCCTGGGAGGATATGCATGGAAGATATCAGAGAGGTATTGGAATTCTATACTGGTTGGAAGTTTTACGGGAAGCAGGACTTAAGAATATAGTTCTGGGGAGCAGCCCATGCATTGTGTCCGGTTTCCGTTCAGAAGCTGGGTTGCTTGAAAAAGACAGTGAAGCGTGAAAAACAATTATCAGGCTTGAAGAGAAAGCATACTGCCTTCCTGCAATGCTGGACTGCGGAGAGTTTCTGCTTGCCAAAGGCATAGTTAAAGCAGAATACCGCAACCGCGGTATAGGCGGCATTCTTGCAGATTATCTGATCGATTACGCAAAACAGCCCGGATATGAGGAAATATCCGTAGGAGTTGACCTGGATAACCTGGTTGCAAGGCACCTGTATGAGAAAAAAGGCTTCACAAATAAGATTTTTGAAGGTGAAGATGAGTATGGGAAATATATGAAACTGATCAGGAAGCTAAGATAAAGGTCCCATGAACTTGGCGGAGGTCCCATTGATTGTCCGGATGAATCAAAGGAAGATGACCTGAAATGAACATGCTCTGAGGGCAGGCAGATAGATTCCCGGATAATGGCGCAATTTTTCAGAAAGATCGTAGCTGAAAACAGCTTTGATCTTTCTGAAAAAATCTACCAAAGTTCTAAAGAGGCATATTCGGCTATTATTAAAATACTGGGAACAGCTCACGATAAAATCTTGACAAGTTTTGCCCTCGGATAGCCTCGGTCTGTCTCTATGCTTTCAACATAAAAGCCGCGGCCGTAATAAAAACGCATTAATGCTATGTGCTGTGAAGAGGTATACAGGGTAACCTTTTTAACACCCTGATCCTTAAGATACCTGTCCGCGACAGTCATGAGGGTTTTGCCAATACCTATATTGCGGTTGTCCGGATCAACGGCAAAACGGCTGAGACAGGCCTCGTCATTGTTTATACTGAGCCTCAGTGTTCCCACGATTTTGCCGTCTATCGCGGCAATGTATACAGTTTTCTGTTCAATCTGTTTTCTTATGTCATCCACTGTTTCCTTAAGCGCGTCCAGGTCATTTACCCCTGTTATCCTCCGGTATTCCTCAAAAGAGGCCTGCAGGATCGCATGAATGGCCGGCGCGTCATCAACAGTGGCCTGCCGGATAATGAAGGAATAATACATTCAATCACCCCATGAGTTTCACAAGAACAGCTTTTTGGGCGTGCAGCCTGTTTTCAGCCTGATCAAAAACTACTGACTGGGGGCCTTCAATAACTTCATCAACAACCTCAAAACCTCTGTATGCAGGCAGACAGTGCATAAATATAGCATCGCTTTTGGCAACACTCATCAGTTTTTCGTTGACCTGGTAAGGCATGAATATCTTTTTGCGTTCTTCTTTCTCATGTTCTTTTCCCATGCTCACCCAGGTATCGGTATATACTACGTCGGCTTCTTTTACGGCTTCATATGGATCTTCTGTCAAAACTATCCTGGATCCGGATTCTGTTGCAGCTTCCTTTGCAAGTTCAATGGAATCCGCCTCACATTCATAGCCCTTCGGAGTCGCTACAGAAATATCCACTCCTGTTTTGGCGCATCCTATGAGCAATGAATTTGCGACATTATTACCATCGCCTACATAGGCCAGTTTTATACCTTTGAATTTGCCCTTGTATTCTTTGATGGTCAGAAGATCGGCGAGAATCTGGCAGGGATGCTGGCTGTCGGTAAGCCCGTTAATTACGGGAATGGAACTGCAGTTTGCCAGATCGATGACGTCGCTGTGATTATATGTTCTTATCATTATACCGTCAATATATCTGGACAATGTCCTTGCAGTATCCGGAAGAGTTTCGCCACGTCCAAGCTGGATGTCGCTGGCGCTGAGAAACAGTGAGTAGCCTCCAAGCTGGTACATGGCCACCTCGAAGGACACCCTCGTTCTTGTGGAGGATTTTGCGAAAATTAATCCAAGTGTCTTTCCTTTCAGAAGATGATTGTGCCGGATTCCGTTTTTATTTTCAAACTTCAGCTTTTCAGACATTTTGATGGTTTCAAGTATTTCCTGGCTTGACCATTGACTTAAGCACAATAAATGTTTCATCAGATCACCGCTTTCAAATTTAGTATGTATAATTATACATTCCGATGCATAAAAATTCAATATCATCATAAAATTTTTAATTACATTATATCTCAAAAATTTTTGCTGTTTAATAACGGTTAAACGGAAACATTTTTTTGCCGATATAAGAAATGCTATTAAAAATAATTTAATGCAGATTGATAACATCCTAACAAAAAAAGTGAGATACAAAAGCAGGTGAAATAATGGATCTGGCTACCATAATCGGAATAATTGGCGGTATTGGTGTTGTAGTATTTGGTATGCTCAGCGGAGGGTCAATATCGAGTTATATTCATATACCGTCACTGATCATTACCACAGGCGGTGGTTTGTTCTGTACAATTCTCAGTTACCCGATTTCAGACACAATAAAGGCCTTGAAAGCTCTGCCGCTGGTATTTAAAAATCCTAAATCTTCTGCAATAGAAACCATACAGCTTCTGGTTGAGCTGTCACAGAAAGCAAGGCGTGAGGGCCTGCTGGCATTGGAATCGGCTCATGACGATATTAAGGAAAACTTCCTGAGAAAAGCCATGGAACTTGTCGTTGACGGTATAGAAGCCGAAATAATAAAAACCACTATGCAGCTTGAAATAGACAGTATGGCGATCAGACACCAGAATATACAGTCCTATTATAAAACCATGGCAGCTCAGTTCCCTGCCTGGGGTATGATAGGTACTCTGGTAGGTCTTATAAACCTGCTTAGAAGCCTTGATGATCCTTCCACAATAGGTCCCGCCATGGCTATTGCCATCATAACCACTTTCTACGGAAGTGTCCTGGCAAACTTCGTTTGCAATCCCATTGCGGAAAAACTGGCGACAAACAGCGCTGAGGAAATCCGTATGAGGGAGATGATGATGGAAGGTGTATTATCCATCCAGTCAGGAGAAAATCCGAGGCTTATGGAACATAAATTAAAGACATTCCTTTCTCCTGCTCAGCAGTCAGAATACGAAGCGCTTGTAAGGGGCAACCAGGAAAACCCGGAAGCAATAAGAGTTTAATTTATTATTAACAATCAGGTGAGACAATGGCGAGAAAGAGAGAGAGGGCCTCGGGTGGATCTCCCGAATGGCTGACTACATACAGTGACTTGATAACATTACTATTATGTTTCTTTGTAATGTTGTTTGCCATGTCAACAGTTGACAGAGCCACTTTTTATGAAATGGCTGAAAGCCTTGCCGATTCATTGCTCAAATTAAACAGTGGCGATTCAATTCTTGAATATACCGGAAAAAGCATTATAGCCATAGATTATGCAGAAATGAGGAGAGTTCAGAATCAGGACAAGAAAAACCTGATTCAGGATGCGAAGGATATGGTCGTTGATGCGGAGCAGCAAATACAGAACAAAAAAATAGATGCTGTGAAAGAAACCATAAAGAATTCAGTTGAGGAAAACGACATTTCAGATAAAATCAATATAACTGAGGAACACGATTTTCTGCTGATAAGCCTTGAATCAGAGGTGTTTTTTGATTCAGGCAGCGCTGAGATCAGGCCGGATGGAATAAAAGTACTGAAGTCCATTGCTGAAGTACTGAGGAATGTGGAAAATGAAATAATTATTGCCGGTCATACCGACAACGTGCCCATAAAAAATTCAAAGTATGATTCCAACTGGGAGCTTTCAACTGCCCGTGCCACCAATGTGGTAAGATATTTTGTGGAAGTTGAGAAACTGGATCCTGCCAAATTTACCGCCACGGGAAATGGCGAATACAGGCCGGTGGCCGACAATAATACCAGCGAAGGCCGCCAGAAAAACAGACGAATCGAGATAAAAATTCTTAAAGACTGAGGAACAGCCCTGCAAAAATTAAAAAAAACCGGGAAATGAAGTATAATGAATTCGCCGGGGATTCTGATTTCCGGTATATATATTCTTCGTATATATAATCGGAGGTACATATGGAATCCTTAGTGTGCGAAATTGCCAAAACCCGTCTTAAAAACGATTTCGACAAGGCGTTCAGGGAACTGGGGCTTTTCGTTACCGATCTCAAGTTTGATGACAGTGAAGGACTGTCTGTTATAGTCGAGTTTTCAGCAGATGAAGGAGTCATAATGTTCAGTGCCTCATAAAAACCGACTGTCTCTTTTGGAGACAGCCGGTTTTTATGGACAGGTCTTTTGTGTTAATCAACAACTGGCACATCTCTGAACAGCAGACTGATACAATAAAGACCGGCCAGACCAACCAGAGAGTAAATTATCCTGGTGCCGAGCGTCGCAACGCCAAAAATGCTTGCTACAAGGTCGTATTGGAAAAGGCCTACCAGCAGCCAGTTCAGAGCGCCTATGATAACAAGTAAAAGTGCTATTCTGTCAATAGGTGTTCTCATATTCCTGACTCCTTTGTTTTTTTTGCCGGATTTATTCTTCTTCCGGTGCTTATTATGAACTTTTTTTCGAAATTTAATTCCTAATTTTATTGAAATATTGGAATATTTATGTGATATAATAGTGAAAGCATTTTTCAAGATTTGATAATTAAATTTGGGGAACTTGCGGACAATAGATTTATAAAATATTTATCAGATAAATTTTTTTAGGAGGATAAAAATAATGGCTTCTTTCTGGGATACGGAAGAAATTCTTGGAAAGTTTGCAAAAAACAGCAGGGAGGAAATACAGATAAAAAAAGTAACCAAAAATTCCAAGACTTATATCGACATTCGTACTTTCTGGCTTGACAGCACCAGCAATGAATACAAGCCCAGTCAAAAAGGAGTTACCGTTCCTTTTGAGTTCCTGGGAGAACTTTTGTCAATTCTGGAGAACGCTGAATAGCATTAAATACTCAACCGCACCCGCAGATTCTTGCGGGTGCGGCATATCGGAACCGCACGTGCTTTGCCGGCCGGCATACAGGAAATGTGCGGATGTTATAAAATATGCATCATGAACAAGAGATGTGATTTTTTTGCAAAACATGATTTCTGTTCCGTATATTCCTTCGTCGCCTGTCAACAAAGTACTTATTGCCGGAGATGCGCCGGAACCTGTTTTAAAATCTCTTGCCTCAAGAGGTATTGAGCCTGTAAAAACCGCTTCTCTTCCCACATTGCCGAAGAATCTTTCTTATCACCCTGATATGCAGTTTGTAAACATATCAGAAGGCGTCATTGTATGTGCAAGAGGTATTCATGAGGATATAAAACATCGTTTAAAAGACCTGGGCTATGAGATTATTTCAGGAAATTCGCCCCTGGCTCCCCAATATCCTTCAGATATTGCTTATAACTGCGCTGTTGTAGGACGGTTTGCTTTTCTGAACATGAGATATACTGACGACAAGGTTATTGAAATACTTAAAAAATCCGGCAAGACTCTGCTTCATGTGCCCCAGGGATATGCAAAATGCTCAATAGCCATTGTAAATGAAGAAGCCATTATCACCGCTGACCTGAAAATACACGAAAAGGCCGTTCAAAACGGAATAGATTCGCTTCTTATTCCCCCTCAGAAAAATATAGTTCTGGATGGCTATAACTATGGTTTTATCGGCGGCTCCTGCGGATTGATCTCAAAAACCGGGCTTGCGTTCTCAGGTAGTTACGACTGCCTTGATTCTGCAGATCTCATCGTAAAATTCCTGGATAAACACGGTGTTGTTCCCGTTTCACTCGGAAATTCCAATATAGTTGACATAGGCAGTATTATTCCGTTATGCACTGTATAACGGACAATATAAAATACATATACTACACCTGAAGGGATGTGAGAGAATGCCATCCTTCAGGATTGACTACGTGAAAGACATTGACGGGTTGGCTGATTATCTGCAAAAGAAATTTGAACAAAGCGAATGCAGCATGTTCAGACTGAAAAACAAGGATGAATCATGTTTGACTGTCGTGCTGGACGGCTGCTTCAGGAAAAAGAGCAAAAAGTATATCAATGCCGTAAACAATTTATCCGATATATTGTCTGAATACATTCTGAAAACCCATGAGAAGAACATACTTGAGAAAATAGTAAACCGTATCTGCAATGGCATGCCAAAGGCGGAAAAAGACGAAGTATTCCGCATCGTATGTACCAGGATTTATGCCCGGCAAAGTGACAATCCTTCGGGCAGCTTGATTGATGAGAGGAAAAAAATAATATCTGACGAACTTAACGAATATTTCAGAAATTCCAATACCATAACCCTGGAAGGTTTCATTACTTTCAGGCTGGGAAAGTACGTAAAACAACTGGAAATAGAAGTTGAGCGCTCCATCCGCCAGTATCTGGTGGAGCGCCAGTATGAGGAATATATCAATTTGCTTACTACATTTGTCAGAATGCAGGTTCCGAGGGTTCCGGAGCTTCATGTATTTGCCCAGAGGGATGGAAGTTACAGGGTGGAAGGAGCAAGCCCCTTCGGAATACCCGATGATATCAAAAAAGGATTTGGGATAGATGAATGCTGTCCTGTTATTGAGAATGATGATTTTATGATTGGCTTTCTTCTGACATGTGCTCCTGTCAAAATATTCATCCATAATCCTTCATTGTTCCGAAACAAAGAGCTTCTCAATACTATCCGGATTGTTTTTTCTGAATGCGTAATAATAAATGAGTAAGCAAAAATTGGCAGAAATTCTTTACAGATTAAAAAAGTTGTATCATAATATATAATTGTGTATAATAATAGGAAAGTTATAGGGATTTTTCGCATTGGAGGTTGTTTGCTTGGCATTTAAAGTTTTCCAGTCAATCGTGTCACGCATTCGTGATGCTATAGGCATTGATTTTGGAATTACCGACAATACAGGTACTGTTATTGCAAGTACCAGGGAAGAAGAAATCGGCTCAACTCATGATGAAATTTCCGAGTTTCTGCTGTCGAATGCGACGTATGCCGAAAAACCGGGAATAACAATGAAAAAAATCGAGTTTAACGGCCGGCTTGATTACGTATTGTATCTTTTGGGGGATAATCCCGAGAACAAGAAATATTCAGAGCTTATTGCCATAAGTTTAGAGAATGCCAAGCTTTATTACGATGAAAAATATGATCGTAATAATTTTATGAAAAATGTCCTTTTAGGTAATATTTTGCCCGGTGATATAACCATCAGGGCGAAGGAGCTCAGGGTCAAAAACGAATGCAGAAGAATTGTGTATCTGATCCGTACTGAGAAAACCCGTGAACTGTATGCCTACAACATTATTCAAAGCCTTTTCCCGAATAACAACAAGGACTTTATAATTCTTCTGGATGACCAGAATACGGTTCTTGTAAAAGAACTCAAAGAGCGTGAAGACAAGGAAGAGATCCATAAAAAGGCAAGAATTATCATAGATACGCTCAACAGTGAGCTCATGATAAAGGCAAACATCGGGATAGGTACCGAAGCATACAGCCTGCGTGATGTTGCCCGTTCATACAAAGATGCGCAAACCGCTCTTAAAATAGGCCAGATATTTGAAAGCGAAAAGAGCATTGTTGACTATAACCATCTAGGTATTGGCAGGCTGATTTATCAGTTGCCCACCACCCTCTGCCGCCTGTTTCTGAATGAGGTATTCAAAGAGGGTGTGCTTGAGACGATTGACTCTGAGACCATGATAACCATACAGAAGTTCTTCGAAAACAACCTTAACGTCAGTGAAACATCCCGCCAGCTTTTCATACACCGCAATACGCTGGTGTACAGGCTGGACAAGATACAGAAAATAACGGGAATGGATCTGCGTAAGTTTGACGATGCCATTTACTTCAAGGTTGCCATGATGGTAAAACGTTATCTGGATGAGGTTTCCGGATAAAAGTCCCTTCCCGTTTTTTGGGGGAATTTCATGATCAGATTTGTTGACGCAACCAAGATTTACTCTAACGGAGTTGTTGGCTTAAAAAATGTTACAGTCAGAATTGAAAAAGGTGAGTTTGTTTTTGTAATTGGTGCAAGCGGGGCAGGCAAATCTACTTTTTTAAAACTGATAATGCATGAAGAGTCACCTACGTCAGGTGAAGTTTATGTAAACGGATACAGCGTACATAATATGCCCAGATCAGAAGTACCACATCTCAGACGAAGTCTTGGAGTTGTTTTTCAGGATTTCAGACTTCTGCCCAATAAAACAGCATTTGAAAATGTAGCTTTTGCCATGCAGATGGTTGAGGCTTCGCCCAGGGAAATCAGAAGACAGGTACCCCTTGCGCTGGGCCTTGTCGGTTTGAGCAAAAAGGCAAAAGCTTATCCCAATCAGCTATCCGGCGGTGAACAGCAAAGGGTTGCGCTTGCCCGGGCCCTGGTCAATAATCCTTCAGTTCTTATTGCCGATGAACCGACAGGTAATCTTGACCCCAAAACATCATGGGAGATAATGCAGCTCCTCGAGGAGATAAATCAGAGGGGAACGACTGTCATTGTCGCGACCCATGAAAAGGATATTGTCGATGCCATGAAAAAAAGAGTACTTATTCTTGAGCATGGCGAGCTCAAGAGTGACGAAAAGAAAGGTATATATATCAATGAAGATTAGAACCATAAGGCTACTTGTCAAGGAAGGTACATATAATATCTACAAAAATAAACTGATGACAACGGCTTCAATAATTACCGTTTCCATCACCCTGTTCTTTCTGGGAATAGTTTTGCTTCTTGCAATCAACCTTACGTCCAATATTGAAGTTATGAAGCGGGATCTGGACATTACTGTCTTTTTGAAAGTATCGGCCAGTGATTTCGAACGTGAAGAAGTGGCCGCCTATATAGAAAGGAAGATCCAGGAGGGGGTTGTTTCCCAGTATCGGTTTGAGTCAAGGGAACAGGCATTTGAGAACATAAAAAATGACATAAAGAATGAAGCCCTGTTAAAGGGACTTACTTCTGCCAATATGCCTGAATCCTTTTACATAAAACTCACCGATCCGGCCTTAAGTGATCAGGTAATTACCGAAATCAGCCAGTTTTCAGGCGTGAATACCGAGTATGGCATAGGCTATAACAAGGACAGGCTCGAAAGACTTGAAGGTTTGCTCAAAGCTTTCAACTATATTTTCATTTTCCTCCTTGCAGTTTTGTCGGTTGTTGCAATATTCCTGATATCAAACACCATAAGGCTTACTGTTTATGCGCGCAGACGCGAAATTGAAATAATGAAATACGTCGGTGCCCTGGACAGTTTCATACGTCTGCCATTCATTGTTGAAGGCCTTCTGATAGGACTTATCGGTGCTGTAATATCATATTTTATGACACATTACGCCTATGAATGGCTTCAGCATATGTTGAATTCAATTCTCCTCAACCTGGGCTACACAACCCTCAGAATGATGGAATTTGCTCCTGTGGCATTTCAGGTTTTTGTCATCTACGCCATATTTGGTGTGGTAATCGGCGGAATAGGCAGCATGGTATCTGTCAGAAAACACTTGAACGTATAGGGCTTAGGGGTTATAATATAATTTAGGCAAATTGTAACAATATTGTTATCTTTGTTGGGCCTTTTGTTGGTAATTTTACTGTGCAGACATTTTTCGCAAAAGATCGGAGGCACTTTACAGATGATGAAAAGAATTTTGGCTGCAGTTACAAGTGTTCTGCTTCTGGCAAGCGTGGTGTTCAGTTCATTTGCCGCGGATGTGCAAAGTTTGCAGAAAGAGCTGCAGAAAAAGCAGAAAGAGAAACAAAGTATAACAGCACAGAAAAAAGAAGCTCAGAAAACACTTCTGAATGACCAGAAACTCAGGCAGGAGATTATTGAGCAGCTTCAGCAGAAAGGCTATGAAAAGAGCCAGATAGAGGCTCAGATCAAGAATATAGAGGAGGCTATCAAAACCCTCGAAGAAGCTATCGAACAGTGTGAAAAAGAATATGAGGAACAGTTGAAACTCTTCCAGGAAAGATTAGTTGTTCTTTATATAAATTCCAGGACCAACGCCGGCATGGATGAGCTTTTGAGCAGCGACAATTTTGACCAGATGTTCAAAAAAGCTCACATGATGCAGATGATCTCCAAGTTTGATCAGGATCTGATCAGGAGTATTGAAGAAAAACATCAGGAAATAGAGGAACTTAAAAAACAAAAGCAGCAGGAAGAGGAAAATGCGCATAAGCAGCTGGAGGAAAACCTCCGTGAAATAGAAAAACTTGAAGTTTCCCGGGCAGCGACAGAGAGCAGGATTGCAAAGAGTCAGAAGGACATTGCATATTGGGAAAAAGCTGAAAGAGAACTGGAAAAAGAAGCCCAGGAATTAACCGAGATTATCAAGAGGGCCTCTTCAACCGGGACAAAATATACCGGCGGAGTAATGACTTGGCCTACTCCGGGTTATTATGGGATATCATCGCCTTTTGGTTACAGAATTCATCCCATATTGAAATATCGCAGATTCCATGGCGGTGTTGATATAAACGCTCCCATGAATGCAAACATTGTAGCTGCTGCCGCTGGTACTGTTATCTGGTCCGGATGGCGCAGCGGCGGCTCGGGAAATACAATAATAATAGACCATGGCGGCGGAGTTACGACCCTGTATCTGCATATTAAAGAGGGCGGACTTCTTGTAAAGGAAGGACAGAAGGTCAAAGCCGGACAGACCATTGCAAAAGTCGGAAGTACCGGGCTTTCCACAGGCCCCCATCTCCACTTTGAAGTCAGAATAAACGGTGAACGGCAGGATCCATTGAAATATATTTCAAAACCCAAATAGAATCCAGAAAGGAACACAAGGATATCCGAAAGGGTATCCTTATTTGATGTTCCGCCGGATTTGCCTCAGGGCAGCAAGTTATGACCATAGGTTTCAGGTTTACAAGTCATATCTTTTGTCATACTTGTAACATTGTTTGAAAAAAACAAGCATAGGATTTAAAATGTAATAAGTACGCAAAAGAAGGGTTGTTCAGTTATGAGAAACCGCAGGAAAATAATAAATATATCTGTGATCTGCATTTGTTTGATTATTTCTTTCTTCTCCGGGTATTTCTATTCAATAATCAGGATGGTCTCCTGGGATGTGTTTGTGACAAAACCGGTAGCTGAATGGTTCAAACCCCAGACTGCATTATTTTTCGAAGAGGATGAAATCAGCCAGTCCAACATAACTGCTTTCAACAGGGTGAAAAACATACTGAGTACGAGGTATTATCAGGAGATTGATCTGGACGAAGCCTTCAGCATGGCCATAAAGGGTTTGTCTGCCGGGACAAAGGACCCCTACACTGTCTATTACACTCCCGAAGAAATGAAGCAGTTTATGGAGACTTCAACGGGAAGATATGTAGGCATCGGAGTGTCAGTCCACATGGATGAAAATTATCTTCTGACAGTTGCGGATATTTTCCCTGGTTCACCGGCAAAAGAGGCAGGTATACAAAAAAATGACAAGATCGTAAAAGTGGACGGTGAGGATGTCACCTCAATAACGGATGCGGATCTGATTGTAAAAAAAATCAGGGGTGAAGAGGGGACAAAAGTCAGGATCACAGTTTACAGGCCTGAAATAAGGGATTATATAGATTTTGAGCTTGAAAGAAGAGCAATAAACATACCATATATTTCAAGCGAGATGCTGGAAGGCAATATCGGGTATATCCGGATAAAGCAGTTTGACAACGATATAGCCGATGATTTTGAAAAAGAGCTTAACAAGCTGATACTACAGGGAATGAAAGGGCTTGTCATTGATTTAAGGGATAATCCGGGCGGTGATTACAGCCAGGTTGTCAGAATTGCCGACAGAATAGTTCCGAAAGGACTGATAGTATATACGGAGGACAGGTTCAAGGTACGAAATGAGGAATATTCCGATGCAAGGGAACTTAATATGCCGCTGAGCATTCTTATAAACGAATACAGCGCCAGCGCGTCGGAAATCCTGGCAGCCTGCGTTCAGGATTACGGCAAAGGGGTGCTTGTCGGTAAAAAAACCTTCGGGAAAGGCCTGGTTCAGGCCATTGACGTCAATTTTGACAATGGTGCCGGTTTCAAGTATACTATTGCACGTTATTTCACACCATCAGGAAAATGTATTCATGAAGAAGGGGTAATGCCTGACATCGAAGTGGATCTGGACAAGGAATACAAAAATATGCTTATAGAGGATATTCCCCATGACAAGGATGCCCAGTTGACGGTCGCCGTTGAACAGGTGAAGAAAAAGATAGGCCGGTAAGCTGTATACCCATGGATAGCAATGGCAATAATATTCCATGGGGTGATCGATATGCAAAAAAAACACAAGACAAAAGACGAACAGCTTAAACTCGAGATTGCGAAGGAACTGGGACTGCTTGAAAAAATCCAGAAAGTTGGATGGAAAAGCTTAAGCGCAAAGGAGACAGGCCGGATAGGAGGCATCCTGTCAAGAAAAAAGAAAGCGAAAATAGTTTAGTCTTAAGGTGAGAAAATGTACAAAAGATTTGCGGATGTTTATGACCAGCTTGTACAGGATATACCCTATAGTAAGTGGGCTGATTATTTGGAATCAGCCTTTCTTAAATTTAATCAGAAACCCGGGCTCATACTGGAATTGGGATGCGGTACCGGAAACATGACCCTTGAGCTTTCAAAAAGAGGCTATGAGATGATCGGGCTTGATATATCGGCAGAAATGCTTTCCAAGGCCTATGAGAAAACCCTTGCCAGCGGCCGGGAGATATTGTTCATAAATCAGGATATGAGGAATTTTGAACTCCATGGACCCGTCGACGCAGTAATCTGTCTTTTGGATTCCCTGAATTACATGGAATCAACAGAAGAAGTAAAACAGGTATTTAAGCTTGTGAACAAATATCTTAATCCGGGAGGACTGTTTATATTTGATCTGAACAGTCCTTATAAAATTTCAAAAATACTTGGGAATGAAATCTTTTTCGATCTGAGTGAAAATATCACATGGATCTGGACAAATACATATGACAGCAAAAAAAGAAAAGTAACTTTAGAGCTTACATTTTTTGTAAAAAACAAGGAAGGGCTGTATGAGCGTTTCGATGAAACGCATCAGGAAACTGCTTTTACCACCGAAGAGATTAAACAGGCCCTTGACCAGGCAGGGCTTCAGCTTGCAGGAGTCTACGGGGATCTAAGTTTCGAACCGCCGGATGACCGGGAAGAAAGAATATTTTATATTGCACATAAACCTCAGTATAGTTATAATCTGAAATAAGACATCATTAAACACTTGTTAATAACTGTCAGTTATATTCGGAGGGACAATATTGGGAAGAAGGCAGACCCGCGAGAAGGCTATGAAGCTGCTCTATCAGATACAAATACAAAGGGATGATATTGAGGAACAGATAGAACGATTTCTGGAAGAACATAATATTCCTGAAGGCCCTGACAGGGAATACTTTCTTGACGTGGTCAAGGGAGTAATAGAGCACAGGCAGGAACTGGATCAGCTCATATCAAGGCACCTGAAAGGCTGGACCATAGGAAGGATGCCAAAAGTTGACCTTGCAATTACCCGTCTTTCGTCTTATGAGATGAAATACAGACAAGACATACCCGCCAATGTTTCAATCAACGAAGCTGTAGAGCTGGCGAAGAAATACAGCGGTGACCAGTCAAAATCCTTTATCAACGGGGTATTGGGAAAAATTCTTGATGAACTGGAAGGAAAATTATATTAATTAAAGAGGCAAATGATGAACAGGTATCTTACTGTTTCGGAACTGACCGGATATATCAAGCAGCTTGTCGACAGTGACATGCTGCTTTCTAATGTATGGGTGGCCGGTGAAATATCCAATTTCAAGGCCCACACATCAGGTCACATGTATTTTTCCTTAAAAGACGATAATGCGGTTATCAAATGCGTCATGTTCAGATCACACAATATCCGCCTCAGGTTTCGACCTGAAGAGGGTATGCGCGTCATAATCCGGGGTTATGTCTCGGTATATCCTCAGGGCGGAAATTACCAGCTTTACGTGGAAGAAATGCAGCCTGACGGAACAGGTGCCTTATATCTTGCTTTCGAGCAGCTCAAGAAGAAACTTGAACAGCAGGGATATTTTGATCCCAAAAGAAAAAAGCCTATTCCCCTGCTTCCCTGTGCCATAGGTGTTGTCACATCCCCTACAGGTGCGGTCATCAGGGATATCATAAACATTCTTTCAAGACGGTATCCAAACTGCAGAATAATTGTCTGTGGATCGGCAGTGCAGGGAAAAGAGGCTCCTGCTGAACTTATCAGGGGAATTAAATTATTCAACAGGCTGAAGAATGTTGATGTAATAATCCTTGCAAGGGGAGGCGGATCCCTTGAGGACCTGTGGCCCTTTAATGACGAGGAACTGGCAAAAGCAATAGTTGAATCGGAAATCCCCATCATCTCAGCGGTAGGGCATGAGACTGATTTCACAATTTCAGATTTCGCCGCTGATTTGCGCGCCCCGACACCTTCAGCCGCAGCAGAGCTGGTTATGCCTGAAAAAATGGCCATGAAGGAACAATTGGGTGTATTGCATAAAAGGCTCTGTACCACGCTTTTGAACAGGTTAAACCATGAAAAAAACAGGCTGCAGAGGCTTTCGGATTCCCGAAGCCTTAAAAGGCCTTATGAACAGATAAACTTCAAAAGACAATACCTGGATATGCTCGAACGAAACCTTCTTGACAGAAGCAGATTTATTACAGAAAACTTAAAATCACGTTTGAAGGTGCTGGCGGGGAAACTGGATGCGTTAAGCCCGCTGACAGTGCTTAGCAGGGGTTATTCTGTGACCCAGAACAAAAGCGGCGATATGATCCGTTCGGTAAAACAGCTTAAACCCGGGGAAGAACTCGTTATAACCGTATGTGACGGAAAATTCCAGGCTGTATATGAAAAAAACTTAACCGGGCAAATGGAGGTGTAATGCATGGAAAACAACGGGATACAGGCTGAATTGCCGTATGAGCAGGCAATAACAGAACTTGAGAGTATTGTTGGTTTACTCGAAAGCGGGGAACTTACCCTGGAAGATTCAATGAAAATGTTTGAAAAAGGTGTTGGCCTTGTCCGATACTGCAATAAAAAACTTGATGAGATCGAAAAACGAATCACAATAATTATGGAAGAAAACAACAAAGTCGTGGAAAGGGATTTTAATCCAGAGGACTGAATATAATGGATTATAAAAAGAGATATCAAAGTTATGCCGAAAAAATTGAAAACCGGCTTAAACTATATGCTGCCTATACGGATTGTCCTGAAAAAGTCATTTACGAGTCCATGAATTACAGTTTGCTGGCAGGCGGAAAAAGGATCAGACCGGTACTTTCACTGGCGGTCTGCGACTTGCTTGGGGGAGATTATGAAGATGTGCTTCCTTTTGCATGTGCCATTGAAATGATTCATAATTATTCCCTGATACATGATGACCTTCCCTGCATGGACAATGACGATTTCAGGCGCGGAAAACTTACAAACCATAAGGTTTTTGGCGAGGCAGTGGCTGTTCTGGCGGGGGATGCCCTGCTGAACAGGGCTTTTGAGATAATGCTTGAGGAAACAGCCATGGAGAAAGAGGGATGCTGTCACAGGGCCAAAGCCGCCACACTGATAGCCAGGGCTGCAGGGCCGTCGGGAATGATAGGCGGCCAGATAATCGATTTAAGCTCAGAAGGGAAATCAATCAGCCTGGATGAGCTTCTTGTCATGCACAGGAAAAAGACAGGGGAGCTTATCAGGGCAAGCATACTTTTTCCTGCAGAGCTGTATGACGCTCCGGCTGATGTCAGAGAGAGCCTTGGCAGCTATGCTGAAAATATCGGCCTGGCCTTTCAGATAAAGGATGATATTCTTGACTACGAGGGAAATGCCGAAATTGTAGGTAAACCTGTGGGAAGTGATGAAAAAAACAGAAAATCCACCTTTGTGACCATGATGGGTCCGGACAGGGCAAGGGAATACCTGAATAAAACGGTGGAACAGGCAGCTTCAGCGCTGAAAGATATCAAAAATTCGGATTTTCTTGTTGAAACAGCGTATTATATAGCTGCCAGAGACAGATAATCAATTATTGTGATGACTTATCTGATTTGTTTTTCACGAAGCGGGTGGCCTAAATGAACGACATCCTTGAAAACAAAGCGATTATGCTGCCGATATTTTCATGGTTTCTGGCTCAGTCCATCAAGTTTATAAGTCACTACATCCAGCATCACAGGCTGGATTTCAGAAAGTTTGTATCTTCGGGCGGAATGCCGAGCAGCCACTCTTCGACTGCCGTATGTCTTGCAACAGTGCTGGGGATTGAGTATGGGCTTGATTCCGGAATATTTGCCCTGGCAACGATTTTTGCCTTTGTGGTAATGGCTGATGCGGCAGGTGTGAGGCGGGCTGCAGGCAAGCAGGCAGAAGTACTTAATAAGCTGATATATTCCACCGATGTTAAAGTGGACAAGGAACTTAAAGTTTTGCTGGGCCATACTCCCATGCAGGTTATTCTGGGAGCGGCTCTCGGTGCTTTGGTAGGTATAGCATTTGCTAAATGAAATTTTTTGTTGTATAATATCTTTCCAAAGTTAATAAGCAGGATGGCGCAGTATCCTAGTCAGCACTGCCGGCTTCGAAGACGGGCCTAAAAATCCGTTAAAGGGCACATCGATGAAGTTCCTTGTGCCGGCTTGTTACGCCCAGTGATGGGCCGGTGCTGGGAGTTAAGGTTTAGGGGCAGCCTGTAATGGCATGCAGGACCTGTCCCCTTTACCGCGGAGACCCTCAATCGTGGGAGACAGATTGCCTCGCGAAAGCGACAGAAATCTTGACTACGGTGAGGGAGTGAACCTGTCATGTGGTATCACTTTTGATGCTGTGGACAGTGTAGCCTGCCTTGAGTGCGCCTGGAGGATAACGGATCAGTTGTTTATGTGCTGGCCAATACATAAACAATATTGCTGTTTGAAACCAGTCGTGCAAAAGAGGCTAGAAGCCCGGTAAGGCTTACGGGGAAAACCCCTAGGCTGTAAGGTTCCTTGGCAGTCCGGGGATTGCAGTGTGTGCTGAGTGGCGATCAGGCTTTGACGAGGGCAACCTCTCAACAACAGGTTTAAAGGGAAACCGCCAGAATGGCGACGTTTTGGTACCTGTTGGGGAAAACCTGCCTGACCTAAGACGCAAAATTTACTCGGATTGCTGCCATCCTGCTGATATAGAAAATTAACATGGTACAGGAGTGCGGGATT
>Ga0134094_1001029_pt1 | contig 29420 bp, 22 predicted proteins | sample 5_1taG_FD_94458 | JGI IMG/M metagenome (GOLD analysis project Ga0134094, IMG submission 94458) | Switchgrass degrading microbial communities from high solid loading bioreactors in New Hampshire, USA - 5_19_20_110_A1 metaG | ecosystem: Engineered > Bioreactor > Semi-continuous > Anaerobic >... | reverse complement strand
GCGGATGCAGCACAACATGGTGCTTCGCCACAAAGTTATCAAGTTCATGCGCGATTATCTGGACGAGAAGGGCTTTATCGAGGTTGAAACGCCCATTCTGTTCAAGACGACGCCCGAAGGCGCGCGCGATTACCTCGTCCCCTCTCGCGTTCACCCAGGCTGCTTCTACGCGCTGCCGCAGTCGCCCCAGCAGCTCAAACAGCTTTTGATGGTCGCGGGCGTTGAACGCTACTTCCAGATCGCCCGGTGCTTCCGCGATGAAGACCAGCGCGGCGACCGCCAGCCCGAATTCACGCAGCTCGATCTCGAAATGTCGTTCGTCAACCGCGACGATGTGCTGGAACTGGTCGAGGGGCTTTTCACCGAGATGATCCCCGCAGTTGCCCCGCACAAGAAACTGCTTTCAACCCCCTGGCCCGTGCTTTCGTATTCAGAAGCCGTCGACCGCTACGGCACCGACAAGCCCGACCTGCGTTTTGGGATGGAGCTGGCGAATGTTTCGGATATCTTCTCTGCCAGCGGGTTCATGGTCTTCCAGAATACGCTCAAGTCGGGTGGAGTGATCAAGTGCATTGTCGTCCCCGGATGCGCGGAATATACGCGCAAAGAGGTCGATCAACTGACCGAGTTTGCCAAAGAGCAGGGCGCAAAGGGCCTGGCGACCCTGGCGCTAACCGCTGAAGGCGTGAAAGGGACGGCGCAAAAGTTCATCACGCCTGACGAAGTCGAGGCGTTGAAATCCCGCACCGGCGCGAAAGAGGGCGACCTGATTCTCTTCGTCGCCGACAGTAAAGCCGTTGCCAACAAGACGCTCGGCGCGCTGCGGCTGCTCTTCCGAGACCGGCTGCAGCTGGCGGATAAGGACACCATGGCATTCGCCTGGATCGTTGACTTCCCCATGTTCGAGTGGAACGAAGAAGACAAAAAATGGGATGCAGCGCACCATCCTTTCACCATGCCAAAGCTGGACGACCTGGATAAATTTGACACCGACCCGGCCTCGATTCTCTCTGACGCTTACGATATGGTCTGCAACGGCTATGAAATGGCCTCTGGTTCGATCCGTATCCACCGGCGCGACATCCAGATGAAGATCTTCCAACTGCTAGGTCTAAAAGATGAGGATATCCGGATCAAGTTTGGCCATATGCTGGAAGCTTTTGAGTACGGCGCGCCGCCGCACGGCGGTATGGCCCCCGGTATCGACCGGCTGGTGATGCTGCTGGCTGATGAGCCAAACATCCGCGAAGTGATTGCATTCCCGAAGAATCAGGCTGCCCGCGATTTGATGGCAGATGCGCCGTCGCCTGCCGCCGCGAAACAGCTAGAAGAACTGCATATTCGCGTGGAAATGCCGAAAGAATAAGACCCGCGGTTTCATTCTTTGGGGCTGCTAGAGCAGCCACGACAACCCGGCAGCTTCGGCTGCCGGGTTGCCTTTAAATCATCCCTCCAGAAAAAGCCAGGGTTTGATAACTTGTTTAAAATCGTGTATGTTATGGATGTCTGAACAGCACAGCTGCCCAGATCTCTATAACATACTTTTTTATAGCAGGTTACTATGGCCCAACAATTTAAGGAAGAGGAGCAGGAGACTGGTGTCCGCAGCCAGAGAGAGCGAGGCATATCAGTCTCCTGGTGGTTTATCACAACAGCCCTCGCCTTTGCGCTGATCTTTGGAATCGGAGGGTTGTATATTTTCCGCATCCTGGCTCGCCCATTGGCGCTGCTGGTGTTGGGTGTGTCGATCGCCGTCGCGCTGGAACCGGTGGTGGAACGGCTCAACCGGCGCATCCCTCGAATCCTTTCCGTGATCCTGGTTTATCTCAGTTTGTTTGGGGTCATGTTCGGCATTGTCGGGTCAACCATCCCGATAATGATTCAACAGACCCGCGGCCTGATTGAAAGCTCAGAAGATTGGCTGCCGCGGGTGACGGGCTGGCTGACCAATCTTGGCCTCGACGCATCTTCGCTGAGCAATGCGCTCACATCTGTCTTTTCACAGGCAGGTTCGTTTTTGCTGTCCCTGCCGGTCAACATTGCTTCTGGCTTTTTCGAGCTGGTGCTGGTCTTCTTCTTCTCGCTCTACTGGCTGCTGACCATCGACCGGATCAAAGCGTTTGCGCTGACCTTTTTCCCCGAAAACAAGAGTGGGTTTGTCAGCGATGTGCTGGCTCGTTTAGGCGGTGCAATGGGCGGTTATATCCGCGGCTCGGCCATCAATGCCCTGATTGTCGGGATCATTTCTTACATTGGCCTGATGATTATCGGCGTGCCCTATGCGCTGGTGCTGGCAGCAATCGGCGGGCTGCTTGAGTTTTTACCGACCATCGGCCCAATTGCCGCGGGCGGTCTGGCGACTCTGGTCGCATTTTCGATCTCGCCGACAACCGCATTGATCGTGCTCGTTTTTATGCTGGTCATGCAGCAGCTTGAGAGCAACATCCTGGTCCCGGTCATCATGCGCTCGCAAACCGAAATCTCGCCGCTGCTTTCGCTCTTTGCTGTGCTGGCAGGCGCTTCAGTCGGCGGGCTGCTGGGCGCGCTGGTGGCAATCCCACTGGCAGCCGGCTTGCAGGTGTTTGTTCAAATGGTCATTGCCCCAGCAGTTCGCAGGGCAAACCAGGCAGATTGAAATCATCCATCAAGCAGTTTATCAACCGCTTCAAAGGGGGATATCTTTCGTTCGGTTAAGCCGTCGAGAATACGCTCAAATTCACCAGGCTCAAGCCCACCGCGCCAGCGTTCGAGCAGCGCCGCGCTGATCATCGCTTCCAATCCGTTCTTCAGCCTTTCCTGCTCGCGACGCGCCCATTCGCCCGAGGTCTTCAGGAACTCCCGGTGAGCATTAGCGGCCTGGATGATTTCATCGATCCCCTGGCACCCCTGCGTGCACGAGAGGATCACCGGCGGCAGCCAGATAGGCGCGCTCTGGTCTTCCGGTAGATTGCCCGGGCGAGTCGGGTGAGCCATTTCGAGCATCGCCCGAAGCTGCCGGGCGGTCTGCTCCGCGCCGGGCAGGTCGCATTTATTCACCGCCAGGATATCGGCAATCTCGAGAATTCCAGCTTTAATGGCCTGGATATCGTCGCCCAGTCCTGGAGCCTCGACAACGATAACAGTATGCGCCAGGCGAGCAATATCAACTTCCGATTGTCCCGCCCCGACCGTTTCAATCAAAATCACATCAAAACCGGCAGCATCAAGCACCTGCGACACCGATGCGGTCATCCGCGCCAGCCCGCCCAATGCGCCGCGTGATGCCATCGAGCGAATGAAAATCCCTGGGTCGCCGCAGAGATCGCGCATGCGCACCCGGTCTCCCAACAGCGCGCCGCCGGTGAACGGGCTGGACGGGTCCACGGCAATCACTGCAACCTTTTCAACGCCTGAGGCGCGCAGCGACAATGCCAGCCGGTTAACCAACGACGATTTGCCCGTTCCGGGCGAGCCGGTAATGCCGATCAGGTGCGCTTTACCCGTATGTGGAAAGAGATAATCGAGAGCCAGCCGTCCCTTCGGCGTATCGTTCTCGACAAGCGTCAACAGGCGAGCCAGCGCCAGCCGCTCGCCTGCCAATACTTTGTCGAACATATCCATCGTGCTAGCCAACTTGCTCTTTTTCCAGCTTTGCGACTGCCTCACGGATATCGGCAACCATCACTTCCGTAGAAGAACCCGGTCCATAGACTTCGCGCACGCCGGCTGCCTTCAATGCCGGGATGTCTTCTTCCGGAATAATACCGCCTGCGTAAACAAGGACATTCTCCTGCCCATTTGCCCGCAGCAGTTCGATCACTCGCGGAATAAGCGCCATATGCGCGCCGGAGAGGATCGAAAGACCGACTACATCCACATCTTCCTGAAGTGCAGCTTCCGCAATCATTTCGGGGGTCTGGCGCAAACCGGTGTAGATAACTTCCATGCCAGCATCACGCAGTGCGCGGGCAACCACCTTCGCGCCGCGGTCATGCCCATCCAGACCTGGTTTGGCGACGATCACACGGATTTTTTGTTCCATTAAGAATGTTTTCCTTGTTTGTTGTTCCATTCATAGCTCCAATCACAAGGAGCCCGATTCATTATATCGCGAGGGGTTCCCAGATCCTCGGTGCAAACTTCCGGATTTACAGGTGACAAAAATCCACAACTTGTTTGCAAATCCCCTGCTTCTCGTTTATCATTAAAGAACATATGTCCAAATTGCTGATCGCTCTCTCACAATTTATTTTTATCCTCTGGCCGGTATTTGCGCTGATTGTACTGGTTTATTCTTTCGAAGGAAATTGGACCTTTAAAGCGCTGTTCAAGCGAATCAGGCGGAATCTTTTGATCACAATGCTGGTGCTGCTGCCCTTTTGGGTCGCAACGCTGTTCGCAGCCCGGCCTACGCCGCCGCTGTTGATTCCTGAACCGGCAAATACAATGGTTTTCCTGGGCCTGACCGCACTGCTCGTGCTCACCGCTCTGCTCCCCCGGATCACCGACCGGGCAGCAGCCTGGTTTGATCTGCGCCGCGCAAGGGACCTGGAATCGCTCAAGCAGATGGACCCGAAGCACTTTGAAGAACTTGTCGCAGAAATTTTCCGCGCGCAGGGCCACCGGGTAAAGCTTGTGGGAAAAAGCGGCGATCACGGTGTGGACGTGGAGGTAAAAACTCGCAGCGGAGAACGGTGGGTTGTTCAGTGCAAGCGCTACCGTGCCACAGTCGGCGAAGGGATCGTGCGCGACCTGTATGGCACGATGATCAGCGAGAAAGCGCAGCGCGGCGTATTGGTGACGACTGCCGGGATCACTCTCCCGGCGAAGCAGTGGGCGAAGGACAAGCCAATTGACCTGATCGATGGGTCAAGACTGCTTGACATGATCGCGGAGGCCCGGCAGCGCAGGCGGAACAGCCCATTCAACCGGCTGGTTGCGCTTTTCGATCGGCTGTTTGTTCGCCAGCCGGTTGTTCTGGGTCGCCAATGGCAGCCGGTGACGGGATATGATGACGCGATGCCCCACAGCGCGCCTGAATGCCCGATTCACGGCGCGCAAATGAACCCTCGCCCTCAGCGTCCCGGCGACCGGCCCGGACGAGTGCTGTACCGCTGCCCCAACTATCCGGACTGCCGCGTTACGCTGGAAGGGAGTTAAAATGGAAACCGGTGATGTGCTGAAGCGAATCCAGACCCGGCGTTATCTTGAAGAAGTCAATACTTACATCCTGCACGGCGCGGGAGAGATATTGGAACTGCCGGGGAAGATCAGCCTGATCTGGAGCCATCCAGGCCAGCAGTTGACGCAGTTCCTGTCTGTAAAAGCTGCCGGCAGCGATGAGATTCTCGTCAACGGGCGGCGCTGCCCGGCAACAGAGGAGGGCCTGAAGCAGGGGTTAAGAAAGAGCCTGTCTGATTCTCAATTTCGATAAGATGCAGGCCAGCGAACTTTTGAGCTTCGCTCTATAATGATAGATACGGAAACCCTCATTCATTTCGGAGCGGCCAAAGTGAACGAACTGACCAAACGTGGAATCAATGCGCTCAAATCCGGCGACCGGGCCGCCGCTCGCACCTGGCTGGCGGAAGCGGTTCGCCAACAGCCAGATGATGTGCAGGCCTGGTTATGGCTTTCAGGCGCGGTCGAGAGCGACAACGAGCGCGCAGCCTGCCTGCGGCGCGTACTGTCTATCGACCCCGGAAACGAGGCAGCAGCGCGCGGGTTAGCGCTGATCGCCAGCCGGCGCAAACAGCAGCAGCCCGCTGAGACACAGGCACAGCCGCCTGAAATCTCCCAAAAAGAGACCGAACCGGAAGCAGCAGCGGAGACCGTCGCAGCAGCAGACATGGGCGCAAGAATAAACGCGGCGTCAGAAGTGCCTGCGCCCTCGGCAGAGGATCGCCCAACTGAAGTGCCTGTCCCAGGGACGGTAGAATCAACGCCGCCCGCACAGCCGGCAGCGCGGGCGGCTTATCAACCAGAAGTGCGCGCAAAAGCCCCCTCACAACCGGCTTTGAGCGATTCGGTCAAGGTGGTTTTCACCGCACGACCCTCGCTCGTTCCTTCGCTGCTCAGCTTCTGGTTGTTTGTTATTGGTATTGTTGTCATCAGCAGCCTGCTCAGGCAAGCCCCAGGACTGCCGGTGTGGAATGGAGTCAGCGCTGGGGTTTATTTCACAGTCCTGGTGGCTGTGATCCTCGCAGCCGTGACGTTCTACAGTTTAATACGCAACCTGCTTACCCGCTATAGGGTTACGAACCGGTATATCCGAATGCCCTACCGCCGCCGCTTTGTAACAATCCCGGTTGAAGAGATTTACGATGTCGAATGCACACAGCATTTCTTCCAGCGGCTGGCCGGTACCGGCAACCTCACGCTGCACGCTGCTGTTCATGGGCAGCTCGATCGCCTGCGCATGAAGAACATCAGCAACTGCCGGCAGCGTGAAGCCCAGATCAGGGAGTTAATCGCCAAAAACGCTGCGCAGAACAGCGTTCCCGGCGGTTAACTACTTCACGCTGTTGATCTTGATCTTACGCGGGCGGGACTCTTCAGCCTTTGGAACCCGCAAAGTCAGCACGCCGTCGGTGAGGGTGGCCTCACAGGCGTCGGCATTCAACGGCTCAGCCAGGCGGATAGCCCGGTAAAACTTGCCGGTCGGGCGCTCGCGCAGCAGGTAGCTCACATTGCCGTTTTCTTCAGATTTGATCTCGCCCTGCAGCGTGACGGTCTCATCGAGCACCTGAATGCTCAGGTCATCGGCCTTTACCCCTGGCAGCAGCGCGGTGATTGTATAGCTGTCGGCATCGCCGGTGACATTGACAGGGACAAACACTTCTGATTCTGGCGTATCGAAATCGTCATCGCGGCTCCAGGCACGGCGTCGAATTACACGTCCGCGGGGTATTACATAAAAGGTCATTTTGTTCCTCCTGTATATCGGTTTGCACCGGAACGATCATCTGTTTTGGTATCAATATATTCCTTCAGTATTGGAAGATCATCAACAGAATATTGGAAAAATATAAGCGCAAGTGAATACACCTGCTTTATATCCTTGACCGGCAGGCAATTTCGTGTAAACTTTAAGGCAGAAACGTTATTTTTATAACTACTAATTGCAACTACTTGCAATAAAGACTATGTTAAACAACCAACAGAAAGTTGATGAGTTGCGTAAAAAGGGCCACAGGCTGACACCTCAGCGGCTGGCTATCCTGCAGATCCTTGAAGAGGACGGCGGGCATCTATCACCCGCTGAGATTTACGAACAGGCTGTTCAGCGGCTGCCCGGGATTACGGAAGCAACCGTTTACCGGACGCTTAATTTTCTGGCGAATCATAATCTGGCGCTGGTGGCTCATATTGGCGACGGGCGGCTGGTCTACGAAGCTGCGGGCCATAATCACCATCACCTGATCTGCCGCGAATGCGGGCATACCGTCGAAATTGAGCACGACCTGTTGGATCAACTTTATGAGCAGTTCCAGGAACTGACAGGGTATCACATTGACTGCTGCCACGTGACTTTTTTTGGGCGCTGTCCGAGCTGCAGCCAGAACGACAACAACGAAGAAAAATAGAGCCGCGGCTTCAGAGCCGGCCATCATCACAACATTTCAGGAGAGAGAACTATGCTCACCAACCATCTCGCAATGCACATTCCCGATGGATTCTTATCTGTAACTGTTTCCCTGGTGATGTGGGTGCTGTCGATTGTATTCATTTTGATCGCCTTACAGCGTGTTAACCGCGACCTTAGAGAGCGAGAGGTGCCGGTGATGGGTGTGCTGGCAGCCGCCATTTTTGCCGGGCAAATGTTGAACTTCACCGTCGCAGGGGGCACTTCAGGCCACCTGCTCTGCGCAGCCCTGGCTTCCGTGCTGCTTGGCCCCTGGGCAGCTGTGCTGGTGATGACCAGCGTTGTCTCAGTGCAGGCGCTCGTTTTTCAAGACGGCGGTCTTCTTGCTTTGGGCGCAAACCTGTTTAATATGGCTGTCATTGGCCCGTTTGTGTCTTACTTCATTTATAAGCTGGTGAAGGCGGCTGCCCGCGGCGCGAATTGGGGCATCTTCGCCGGAGGGTTCGCTGCGGCCTGGTTTTCCATTGAGGCTGCAGCCCTGGCCTGCGCGCTGCAGCTGGCGCTTTCAGGCACGTCGCCGGCGAACCTGGCTGTTCCGGCAATGGGCGGCATTCACGCGCTGATTGGCATTGGCGAAGGGCTAATTACGCTCGGCGCGCTCAGCTTTGTGCTCGCCGCCCGGCCCGATCTGTTGAAGCACTCCCAGACACAGGCCGGAAGCTCGCGACCTGTGTGGGTTGGCGGGCTGCTGATCACGGCAGTGCTGGCCGCGCTCTCACCGCTCGCCTCGGCCCACCCCGATGGGCTGGAATGGGTCGCAGAACAGGCAGGTTTCAGCAGCGCAGCCGAAGCCCCGGGCTACGAGATCATCCCGGATTATGTGTTCCCCGGCATCGCAAATGAAGCCGCAGCGACCATCGTGGCGGGAATCGCCGGGGCATTGATTGTGTTGGGCGTTGCGCTGCTGGCAGCTTATACGCGCAAGCGCCGGAGCATGTCGTGACCTGGTTTCCACGAATCCTTGAGGATTAACGGTATCGATGCACGTCAACTTCTTAGATCCCTACCAGGACGGCAGTAGTCTCGTCCACCAGGCTGACGCCCGGGTGAAGCTGGTGCTGACGGCAGCATTTATTCTCACCACCGCACTGACGCCTGTCGCAGCCTGGCCCGTATATGTGCTGCTGGTGGCCCTGGCATTTGCTGCCGAGCTGCTCTCTGAACTGGGATTGGGGTTTTATCTCAAACGGGCTCTGCTTGCCGCTCCGTTCGTGCTGGCTGCAGTCCCGCTGTTATTCACAGTCGAAGGCGAAACGCTGGCCCGGCTGCCGCTGGGCCTGACGATCACATCAGCCGGGCTAGACCGGTTTATCACCATAGCGCTCAAATCGTGGATTTCGGTGCAAATGGCGGTTCTGCTGGCATCGACCACCTCCTTCCCAGAAATCTTATCGGCGATGCGCGCGCTTCGCCTGCCGCGCCTGCTCGTAGCGATCATTGGTTTAATGTGGCGGTACCTGTTTGTTCTGGCAGACGAAGCCATGCGGCTCATCCGCGCGCGGCAGGCCCGCTCAGGCATTGGCGAGATTCCCGGCCGCCGGACAGGCGGGCAGCTGGCCTGGCGAGCGAAAGTCACCGGCGGCATGGCAGGCAGTCTGTTTCTCCGCTCGCTCGAGCGTTCGGACCGGATCTATGCAGCCATGCTCTCACGCGGTTACGATGGTGAAGTGCGTTCGCTCCCCCATCCGGGCATCTCGCCCGGCGGCTGGACGACGCTGGCGGTTGGGCTGGTGATTCTGGCAAGCCTCTTATTGCTGGGCCATTTATTATAGGATGGGCGATGGTTGCTGTTGAAGTCAAAGACCTTTCATATACATACCCCGACGGGCTGACAGCCCTGCACGGAGTGAGCATGGAACTATGCCAGGGCGATAAAGTCGCGCTGGTCGGCCCAAACGGCGCAGGCAAATCGACCCTGCTGCTGCATCTGAATGGGATTCTGGAAAAACAGCACGGAGTCATTCGCATCTGCGGCGTCGAATTGACCAAAAAAACAGCCAGCCGTGTGCGGGCAATGGTTGGGCTTGTTTTCCAATCACCGGATGACCAGCTATTTTCACCCACGGTTTTTGACGACGTTGCATTTGGCCCTATCTATCAGGGGCTTACGCCTGCGGAAATTCAACAGCGAGTAACCGACGCGCTGCGCCTGGTGCACATGGAAGACTATGCGAAGCGTGTCTCCCACCATCTCAGCGTTGGAGAGAAGAAGCGCATTGCGATGGCCTCGGTGCTCTCGATGCAGCCCTCTATTCTGGTGCTGGATGAACCCTCTGCCGGGCTGGATCCACGCGCACGCCGGGCATTGATCAATTTGCTCGCTGAACTGCCCCAGACCATGCTGATTGCCACGCACGATTTACCGCTGGTGCGCGATTTGCTCCCCCGAACCATCATTATGGACGGAGGGCGAATCGCCGCCGACGGCCCAACCCGGTCCATCCTCGCCGACCGCGCGCTGCTCGAAGCGCACGGGCTCGAGATGCCCTAAAAAACTCCGATATATTGAGGGCGTCAAAATGGGCATTTTGACGCCCCAACTTGCTTATTAAAATAAACTTGACGAATTCCTATTTGTGTTGAATAATTTACCCACGAGGTAGTTATGGATGACAGAATTACGATTATTGAAGGACCCCCTCCGGTCTTTGAACCCATTGATGATGGTTGGGCACTCGGTCTGAACGAGGGGCCTTACCTTTACGACCTGGCAATGACTCGCCTGCGCACTTTTAATGGTCCCGCGCTGGTTGAGCGCTGCCACCGCGCATGGCATAACCACACGACAATCAACCTGCACTATCGAAATGATATGGGCCTGGAAGAAACCGTGCCGATCATGGCAGCTCGCTCTGTCGAAACCAACGAAGGGTCCCTGCTTTTATTATGGTGCCGGAGAAAACCAGAAGAAGTTGAAGAAGAGATCGATTTCGGCGACGAAGACGACGATTACGACATCGATCTTCCATAAAATTCACTCAGCAGGTTGCGGCGCTTAGATCAAACCACAATCTGCATCATCAATCAAACGCGGATGCATTATGGCGCTCGCACTCAGCGAAATTCGCGATCAGTTTCCAGCAGTTAGCCGCCCGGTTATCTATTTTGATAACCCGGGCGGTACGCAAATTGCCCGCCAGAGCCTGGCGCGTATGCTCGATTATCTCGAGAATACAAATGCCAATCACGGCGGGCATTTTGCTACCAGCCGCGCTTCTGACGCGCTTGTCGAAGAAGCGCGCCTGGCGGCAGCAGAGTTTCTCAACGCCGCCCGGCCTGAAGAAATCATTTTTGGGCCGAATATGACCAGCCTGACCTTCCGCATCAGCCGGGCGCTTGGACAGACCTTCAACGCCGGTGATACTGTCGTCGTCACACGCCTGGACCACGACGGCAATATAATGCCCTGGGTTCGCATGGCAGAAGATCGCCAGATGAACGTGCGCGTGGTCGATTTCGACCCCGAGACGGGGATGCTCGACATGAACCAGCTTACGCAGCTTATGGAAGAGCGTCCTAAGCTGGTCGCTGTCGGCTACGCTTCAAACGCGCTGGGGACGATTAATCCGCTGCGCCAGATCATCAGGCTGGCTCACCAGGCCGGTGCGCTGGTATACGTCGACGCTGTTCAGTACGCGCCGCACGGCCCGATCGACGTGCAGGCGCTCGGCTGTGATTTCCTGGTCTGCTCGGCATATAAGTTCTTTGGCCCGCATTTAGGCGTGCTGTACGGGCGCTATGATCTGCTTGACTCGCTTAACGCCTACCGCGTGCGCCCCGCACCGGCCGACCCGCCTGGGAAGTTTGAGACCGGAACCAACAATTTCGAAGGTATCGCGGGCCTGCTCGGCGCGCTCGAATATCTGGAATGGGTCGGTAAAACGTTTGGAGATGAGCTGGTTGACCTGTTCAGCGAAGATTATCAGGGCCGCCGCCTGACCTTCAAAACCGCGATGAGCGCGATCCGCTCCTATGAATATGAACTGAGCAGAGCCTTTTTGGAGACCCTGACGCAGATCCCCGGGCTGCGGATCTATGGGCCACAACATCCCCGCCGGCTTGACCTGCGCGTACCAACCTTTTCATTTACCATCGAAGGACACAGCGCAGAGTCCGTCGCGCAGGCGTTGGGAGATCAAAATATCTACGTGTGGGATGGCAATTTCTACGCGCTTAGCGTCACCCAGCGGCTGGGATTAGAGTACCCCGGCGGTGGGTTAATCCGCGCGGGAGCCGTACACTACAACACAATCGAAGAAATTCACAAGCTCGGTGAAGCGTTGAGCGCTCTTTAAACCAATTGGCCCCCGCCTATTGGTGAGGGCCTGGATAAAGATAAATATGAATTGAGAATAAATCCGCGATAAACATCTGAGTGAGGGGGGCACCCAAATGTTTATCTGATGCTATTATACATAAAAACAACAGGTTTACAACTATTTTTAAACCAAAAATGCCTAACAGAAATGTTAGGCATTTTTAAGTTAAACTATTTCAAAAAATCCCTGGATTTTGATTCACAGTCTATTCATTGTCTGGGCGGTAATACGAAAAGGAAAGGTGCTTGTGGGATTTTAGCGGGGTATATATTTCTTCCCGATACTGGCGGCAGCCAGCGGCTGAGAAGTTACCTAATTTCCATAAAAAATGAAGCACAACCGAATGGAGCAGGAAAACAGGACGATCTTAATTGTGTATAATTATGGTCGTAAATTGTATTCATCGCTGATCTTTTAAAGGATCCTTCATGCTTAGGAAGAGGACCAGGAAACCTGCAGGCCGCTCGCCTCATAAAATACAATATAAGCGGAAAACCGGCGTTACTGACCGGATGAATCACTCGCAAAGCGCGAAAATCAATACTGTTCTTGAGAAGCTATTTTCAAACATCCATGTCGGAATTGCTTATCTCGACCATCACTTTGATATTTTGCAAATAAACCGCGCTTTCGCACAAACAGCCGGCAGGGACCCCTCTTTTTTCAAAGGCAAAAATTTTTTTGATGTATTCCCAAACCCAGAACATCAGGCGATCTTCCAGCATGTGCTGGATACGGGCCAACCACACCGCGCTTACGGTCAGTTTTTTGAACCAATCGATGCAAGGCGGCCTGGCACCGGTGCGGGTACAGGGCCCTCCTATTGGGATTGGAGCTTGCAGGCTGTCAGCGAGCAGGGTGAAAACTCCCCTCGCCATCTGCTGCTTGAGGTGAGCAACGTCACAGCCCGTGAGCAGGCACAGCTCGCAATGCAGCAGATTCAGGTCATATTCGAGCGCCTGTTCGAAGCCTCTTCCGATGCAAACATTTTGATTGACCATCAAGGGCTGATGATTTCGATCAACTCGCGAGTCGAGCAGTTATTTGGTTATACGCGTGATGAACTGCTCGGCCAGCCGGTCGAAATCCTTGTGCCAGAAGATGTGCAGCAGGAACATGCCGAACAGCGCAGCCGCTATATCCACGAGCCCGCCGCCTGGACGCAAGCCCACAGCCAGGTCCTTCCCCAGGAGCTGCATGTCCGCCGTAAAGACGGCAGTCTTTTTCCCGCAGAAATATCCTTAAGCCCGATCCTGACGAACGAGGGCTTACTGGTATTAAGCATCATCCGTGACATCACCCAGCGAAAAGCCAAAGAAGAACAACTGCAGCGCCAGACCAGCCTGGTTCGTCTTCTGCAAGAGGTGGCGCTGGCTGCGAACGAAGCTGATACGATTGAGAGCGCGTTTAAATTCGCACTCGACCGGATATGCAAGCATTTAAACTGGCCCCTGGGCCACGCAATTGTGGTTAATCCCGATATTTCAATTCGACCGGGCGGGATCTGGTACTCCGACAAGCCGGATAAGTTCTCTGAATTTCGCCTCACCAGTGAAAAGATGAGTACCGAGAGCATGCCCGGCCTGCCCGGAAGAGTCATTGAGACCGGCCAGCCTGTCTGGTTTGGCAAACTTCATGAAAATCGCCAGTTCACCCGTATGGAAGCAGCGTCCAAAGCCGGTCTAAAATCTGCGCTGGGGATACCTGTTCTGGCAAATCGCGAGGTTGTGGGCGTGCTGGAATTCTATCATGTTGAAGAGACGCCGCCCAACCCGCAGTTGATGGCAGTGCTGCCGCATATTGGCGTCCAGCTTGGTCGAGTCGTTGAGCGCAAGCGAGCCGAGGATGCGTTGCGAAAAACAGCCGCGCAGCTGCGGACGATCCTGACCAACCTGCCGCTCGTCTTATGGGTGACTGACCGCAAAGGCAAGATCATCCTCATCGAAGGAAGAAATGTTCGCTCGATGGGGATTGATTCAGCCAGGTATCTGAACCAGTCCATTTATGACTTGTGGGCTGACAACCCGCACTTTCTTTCGTATCTTGACCCGGTTCTGGAAGGCAACGATATGCATTTTGAGCTGCCCGCGCCGACAGGGCAGACCTATGAGGTGTTCATCACGCCCTATTATGGGGTAGAAGACAGCCTGGATGGGATGATCGGCCTGGCGTTTGATGTGAGCGAGCGCAAGCGAATGGAAAGCGAACTGGAAGAAATGCGGCGAAAACTGCTTGACAGCGTAGAAAATGAGCGGATCAGGCTGGCCCATGAGATTCACGATGGGCCGCTGCAAGACCTCTACGGCGCATTTTATCAGGTGCAAGAGGTGAAATACAATCTGGACGCGCAAGGCCAGGAACTGGCAGGGCGCGCGCTGGAGACAATCCGCAGCGTTAACACCACGCTGCGCATGATTTGCGGAGAGCTGCACCCGACGACACTGGCGCACCTGGGACTGCGGAACGCGATCCGGTCGCATACAGAGATGCTGCAAGAGCGAAAACCAGGTCTCATTATTTATCTCGACCTGGAAGATGACAGCGGACTCGGGCCTGATGGGCAGGCCCAAATGCTTCCAATCAACATGCGGCTGGCGGTCTTCCGGGTGTACCAGCAGCTAATCAGCAATATCATCCGGCATTCAGAGGCGCGCCATGCCTGGGTGCGCCTTCAACTGCTCGAGAACGAAGTTATTCTGAACGTGGATGACGACGGTAAGGGTTTTCACCTGCCCGAACGCTGGATTGAGCTCGTCCGCGAGGGCAAGTTGGGGCTGGTCACCATACAGGAGCGCGTGCAGGGAATGGGCGGGTCAATCAAAATTAAATCGATCCCCAATCACGGGACGCGGATCGAAGTTCGCTTTCCAAGGAAAGAAAGAGGATTGCCCTATATCAACTTTTGACAATCCTCAAGCCATTTATGCCGGCCGGTATTTATACCGACGTGACCAGCGGATCCGCGATAGGGGCGCTGACAATTTCATTCACTTTTGCATGGGCTTCTGGACGCGCAAGGCCTAGCATACGGTCATTAGGCTCGAGAACAATACTGCCGTTTGGAATCAAAAACTCGTCGTCGCGTGAGATCAGCACAATCAAGTATTCCCTCGGAAGTCCCAATTCATAGATCGCTTTGCCCACCACAGGAGAATCAGGCGAGATGACCACCTCTTGCAGGAGCCCACGCCAGCCATGCCGTGCGGTCAGTTCGAGTGGATACTGTGGTCCCTCGTCTGCATCCGGATCATCTACCTTGAGCCACCTGGCAACCTGAGGAATGGAGGTCCCTTGAATGAGAACAGAGGTCAGGACGACAAAAAAGATTGTGTTGAAAATCAACCCGGTTTCATCCAGACCTGCGACACGCGGATAAGTGGCAAGAATAACCGGCACAGACCCGCGCAGCCCCACCCAGGAGATGAATGTTTTTTCTCGCCACGGCATCGGAAACGGCAGAAGGCACAGCCATACACTGATCGGGCGGGCAATTAACATCAGCACGACCGAAAGGATGAGGCCGGGGACTGCAATTGTGATCAACTGGCTTGGGAAGACCAGCAGGCCCAGGGTAAGGAACATGATAATTTGCATCAACCAGGCCATGCCGTCATAAAAGCGCAGCACGCTGCGTTTATGCAGGAACTCCGCCCGGCCTAATGATAGACCTACCAGATAGACAGCCAGGATACCGCTGCCACCGATCAGGTTGGTTACACCAAACGTTAACATAATTAACGCCAGCACCAGAACCGGGTACAGCCCGTCATACCCCAGCTTCAGCCGGTTAATCAGGTAAAGGGCAACCTTGCCCATAACAATACCAACCAGCCCACCGATGACCATCTGCCCGATCAGGAACAGAATCAGGTTGAAAATTGAAGTTTCAGATGCACTAATGATCTCGATCAGCCCAACAGTCAAAAAAACTGCCATCGGATCATTACTGCCCGACTCAAATTCCAACAGCGGCTGGAGCCTGCCTTTTAACCGCACGCCTTTCGAGCGAAGCAGAGCAAACACAGCCGCGGCATCGGTCGATGAGGTGATCGATGCAAGCAGCATACCCATCAATATGGGGATGTCAAAGACAAGTTTGGCGGCATACCCCAAAATAATGGCTGTGATTAGAACCCCCAACGTCGCCAGGATCAACGACTCTTTCATGACGCCGCGGACACTTTCCCAGTTCGTGTCCAATCCGCCAGAAAACAGGATGATCACCAGCGCAAGCATGCCGACTGCCTGTGCGATATTTGGATCATCGAAGTAAATTCCGCCGATTCCCTCTGATCCGGCAAGCATGCCTATGAGTAAGAATAACAAAAGCGCGGGGACACCAAAACGGTCGGAAATTTTACTTGCAACGACACTCAGGAATAACAACACAGCTACTGATACAAATACGATTTCTGTGATTCCTGGCATGGCGTAATTATAAACGGAAATTTTCTAGCTTGCGAGGAGACTTTCGGCAATTTCTTGAATTGATTTTCGATCGATCAACGTGATAGGCTTCTTATTTACCCAGCGGGCAGCATCATCGGTAAAGCCGCCCAACGCCCACACCTCGCCATGGGCAGCTTTTTCCCGGCGAAGCAGCTCATAAAATGTGACAGCCTCACGCAGGCCAAACGGTTGGAGCTCTTGACGGCAGAAAACGAGCTCCACCTGCCCTTCAGGATTGATCAGGCGAATGAGTCCCTCGATTTTGCCATGCGAACCAGAGGCAAATTGGTAACCGCTAACGGTGTACAAATGCCTGGCGATGCTCTCCAGCGTTCCGGCCGGCAGAACTCTGCTGCTCGCGCCGGGACGCCCTGCAGCTGCCTGGAATTCAAACCAATCAGCCAGCGCGCGTTCGACCTTTACCCGGCGAAGATACGTGCTCTTCTTTCTTCGCGCGTATACCGACAGAACGATAAAGCCTATGATGAACGCCAGGCTGCTGACAATTGCGAAGGTGGTCTGATATTCACCCAGGTATTCATCAAAATAAAAAAATGAGACCGTTCCGACAATTCCGAGCAGAACAACCAGCCCAAATAAAATTTCACCTACACCAAATTTTGTCCGCTTCTCCAACAGATCTCTCCCAATGCTTTAAGGTGTGTTAAACAGTGGTAACCACCTGTCATCCGGCAGTTACCAGCAGAACCTGACGAATCAGACCTTACCGCCCCTTCAACTCGGCATCTTCCTGTGTCATGAGCAAATAGGCACGGAAGATTGCAACCAGGGGATTCTCGTCAATGCCTGATCCGGTTACACGTTCTCCAAACAGGGTGATGCCAAACAAACGCTCGCCGGTGTTCGCGCGTTGGAAGTTAAAATAAGTCTCTTCTAGAATTGATCCGGCTACAGCCCAATCGCCGGGCCATTCATCAAGGTTCAACTGTGACTGAACCAGCGGGCGAAGCTGGTCGATAGGCATTCTGAGAATTTCCTGGCGGCTTGGTCTCACGTCATACCCTCACCGAAGAAATAGGGCATGTTGTATTTTTCAAATTCGACTCAAGCAGCCTGAAAGCGGAAAATACAACATGCAGTGCGAAAGTTGTACCAATTTATTATAAATGAAAATCGGCCCATTGAGTGTTTCGAGATAATCCCGGTTAAACACCATGTTCGTGGAATTACGGCTGACCGTATCTCCACGAACATGGTGTTTCGCTGTAAGCAGAATTTGTTTTTTAGTGCCCCAGGAGGGACTCGAACCCCCAACCTAGGCGTTAGGAGTGCCTTGCTCTGTCCATTTGAGCCACTGGGGCCTGTGAACAGCACTGATTATAGCATGTGAAATGGCGTATGGAAAGGCTTTATTCCACCTTAATCCACCCGAATCCACGGGAGAAAAAGCCGGTCTTTATAGATGAACAGATCATACACCGCAGGCGACGGATCAACATTACCGTCGTTATCAATTGCCCGAATCTCGAAAATATGGCGGCCCGACGGCAGGTTTTCGAGGTGAACGGGGCTGGTACAGGGCGTCCACGCGCTGCCGTTCAAGCGGCACTCAAACGTCAGCGGGGAATCCAGGTTATCTGAGCCGCTAAAAGTGATCACCGGGGCGGCGGGATAAGGCAGCGAAGCGGGCAGATGCTCGCCCAGGATCGTCACCGGGGGAATTTCATCGGGCAGCACTTCGATGGGTACAGTAATTGTGTCAGACAGCGCGCCCGTATGCGTCGCGTCGCTCACCTGGAGCGTCAGCTCAACCCACCCCAGCGGGTGATCCGCGGGAACCTGCCAGCGAATCTCACCACTGGTCGGGTCAATCGCCAGGGCGCCTTTCTGTGGGCCGTCGAGGATGCTGTAATAGAGCGTATCCTCAGGCAGATCGGGGTCCTCAGCCTGGGCGAGGAAGGTCAATTCCTGTCCGCGCCTGACCAACTGCGGCTGAATGGGAAGAAACGCAGGCGGGTTATGGACCCAAACCGTCAACACGTACTCGCCGCCGTTGGTAAGGCCCTTCTGCCAGGCCTTATTAAACAGCGCCGGCTCGACTCGCAGCATATAGTTGCCTGTGCGCTCAACCGGGAAAATGATTTTTGGATCGTAAGTCCCACCAGAATCGTCTTTATACAGGACCACAGCGCCGGAATCGTCCAGCAGAGTCAGCGCCGGGTCAAATGGATTATAAAGATTGCCAACCGGTCCGCCAGGCGCTCTGAGCGTGATCTCAGCGGTTTGACCTTCGACGAGCGGGAGTGTGTAGAAATCCATCGGGGCGCTGATGAGGCCCTCAGGCTGGGCAGCACTGTAATTCGCCAGGGCTTCTTCTGCTGTGCTGCCAAAAGCGATCACGTAGGTGACAGCAGCCATCTGGTTCACAGGAATTTCATCGATTTTGAAAGCCACGTGCAGCGCGTCATCAGACACAGCTCCATTGGGGTCCAGCCGGGCGGCATACAGATTCTGCGGATCGACAGAAGATTTGAGCGTCTCACCGGTCAGAACGGTGACAGCGGCGCGGGGGTCCGCCGAACCGATGACCAATGCGCCGTAATCATTCGCAGCCACGGCTCGCACTCCTGCTTCGTCAACGATCACGTCGTTCGCCGTCAAAACTGCCTGAGCGAGCAGCGCCGGGTCGGTAACGGTGGGGTCAAAGCCCGGCGCAGGGTCGAAACTCTCGGCGAAATAAAGGTCTGTGATGGCGGTATCGAAGGTGTTTTTGAAGAGATTCGTCACCTGGATAAAGCCTTGGCCCTCACGCCAGGAGATCAGCCGCCCATAATAAAACTCAGACAGCTCGTTATGGAAACTAATGATCTGCTGAGATCCCGCGCGGGCATGGGTTCCGGCAAACACCTGCGGCGAAAGCTCCGGTGAGAAGGGCAGCTCAACGCTTCCGGACCGCGTGTATTTCACCGAAAACATCGACAGCGGCTGGAATGTTTCGATGCCTTCAGAGCCATCTGGCCCTGCCATCCCCTGGAGGAACCGGGTTCCGTTGTATGCAATGCCGATGCCGTCTGGCTGGCCAAAAGTGGCAGCCGGTGAAAAATCGATGACAAATGGATGGAGGTTATAAACGCCGCCGGCAGGATTCTCAAGGTCGCGCGTGACAAGCTCGCCGGCTGCGCCGTAGATGGAAATGGGGCCGGTAAGAATACCCCTTCCGGCAAGATCAGGGATTGCCATTGCCCTCTCAGGGCTGTTGTTGGGGCTCTGTTCAAGCACGGCGTTGCGCAGCATCACCAGACTGTAGGGGATATCGGCAGCGCCCGAGACTTTAAAAATCAGGTTTACGGGTTCACCCACCCTGCCTGCCAGCAGGCGAGACTGCTGGTTTGCATGATCATACGTCGATTGAGCCAAAAGGTTTCCGCGCTCATCATAAAGCGCCAGGTCCGGGGCCTGCGAAGACTCGCTTCCAGCAGCAATTGCCTCAATCGACTGACCGGCTTCAACACGGACAGAATAAAAATCTTCGTCCTCGCCGGTCAGCTCGCCAAACAGGGCTGCGCGGCTCGATTTTGCCGCCGCAGGGTCTTCCTCGCCTGTCATGCTGTAGAAACGGCTGGATAGATCTTCTGCGCGAGCGATACTGCCATTATCCTGCGGATTTTCACCAAAACGCTCGGCTTCAGCAGTCGCCGCGGGGAGGACCAGAATGCGATATTTCCCCCGCCCCTCTTTGACAGTCACCTCGAACAGGTAAGTTCCGTCTTCAGGCGCAGTCCACAGGAAATTGCGCCGCTGGCCTGGATACTCGGCTGTCCAATCAACGAGCAGCTTTTGCGAGGGTTCTGGCCCCCAAATGCGCAGCGAGACGCGCACATCATTAGATGGGATAATGACAATATTGGCTTCGTCGTTTTTATTAAAACTGACCACATCTCTCAATAAGCTGTGAACACTGGCAGGAAAGGTGTTATCGTAGCGGTGCAGCATGCCCCCCAGGGGCTGATCGTGACCGGCGCAGGATGCGAGCAGTATGGATAGAACAAGAAAAGACAAAGCGAGGCTAACTTTCCCCCATCTCATTTTGATCTCCAGGTAAAAATATATCGTGATTAAGTTTTATAAATTATATATCAAAAACTATCCATGTAGACAACCGAAACGAATATCAAAATCAAATTGACGCAAACAGATAACAAACAAACAGGGGACCCTCCAGCCAACTGCTCGAACGGTCCCCTGAAAGGCATCGGTTTCAAAAAAACACCTGTTAGCGAGAAATGGACATTTTCACAGGATTCCCTGCTTCATCGATGGTCACGCGGATATAGTGGCGGTGGAGATGCTTTGCCACCTTGACCTGCTTGCTGGCAGTGACAACCAGGCGCTCACCGCCTGACCGAGACTTTGCACTGTGATGAGCAGCTGCGCCGGAGGGCTGCTGCCGGCAAAAGCGCATTTCCGCCAGGTCCGAACCCGGAAGATATTCCTTGACCAGCCCCTTCACGTGCGAGATAACCTGGGGCGATACCTTTACCGGTCCATCTTCCGGTTTATCTGAGACGACTCGGACCATCGGGTGATCTTTTGACCGCGCAAATCCCTTACGATTTACACGAAATCCATCATAGGTCGCCAGTGGATCACCGTAAAGGACAAAAGAGATCAGAGTCTTCTGATCCTCGCCGTCGAGATAATTCTGGCGGCGGTTCATTTCGCGCACAAGGTCCACTTTTGCCTGAACGAAGGCTTCACCGGCAGTCTGGCCCGACTTCAAATGCTGCCAGAACAGGTTGCCGAGCAAATCTGCGGCGACAAGCGGCGTGTTAATCGAGCCGTAAGCAATGCATGTCGAGGCGACAACGCAGTGCGTTCCCATGGAGATGAACTTGAGGGCCAGCGAGTCCTTCTCTGTCTTTCCAAATACATGCCCGCCATAACAGGCTTCTGAAAAAATGATGCGAGGGGCGCGCCCGTTACGATGCAAATCCTCCGGCGAAAGGGCCACAGGATAATCGATGCTTGCGCTGCTTTCTGCCGGGTCGGGCTGGCCATACCATGAGGGGCTGTCCTCAAGCCCGTGCAGATTATAATATCCAAGGCCGGCGGTAAAGAGTTTTGGGTCAATGCTGCCAGAATAGGCCGGCGGAGAAGCAAGGACGGTGTGCGGAGCGCCAATGGGGCGGAACACCGCCAGAGAAGAGCGCCGCCAGGCAGCGGCTGTGTAGCCAAAACTGCTTTTCCGGGGAAAGAACCGCGCGAAGAAGTTCTCGATTGCAGCGCGGAGATCGAACCCAAACAGCCTGCCGGAGCCACTTCGCTTTTCGTGCTCGTACTGAATCAGGCGAAGCTGCTCGAGAAGCAGCAGCGCATCGGGGCCGGCTTCACCGGGCAGGCGGCCTACCGGCCATTCAGGCACAAAATAGTTTGCGTCTGTTGTGGCATAGGGGCTGTCTGAATATACCTCGCTGTCAACGTCATCCGTCGGGTTGGGAAGCCGGTGGTAGGGAACAATCTCATCGCCGCCGACGATAAGCAGCGCACCGATCATTTGCCCGCGTTTGGATAACGCGCAGTCCAGATCGGTTAGCGCATTCTTCAACCGCCACGGATCGCGGCTGATTACAGGAAGCAGCCCATACTGCCCTGTGCAGGTGGGATCATCCGGGTAATAGACGATGGAACTCCATCCGGGCCGCTGATTGACCAGCGACTGCAGCCGCTTAATTTCGCTGGTCAGCACTTCGGTGGTCTGCGGACCGTACTTCTCGACCAGCGCTTCTTTGACCGAGAAGATCACGTAGACCGGGAAACGCCTGTCTGCGCGGCCTATGTCGGGCTGTTTGAGCTTCTTTGCCAACTGGTCGAATTCGCTTTCGACCTCCTTAATCAGCTCAGCGGATGATTCTGCGGAAATTTCCGGGGAGGGTTTCTGCGAACTCCTGCGGCTGGGCTCCTCCACAGGCACATTTGGGGCGGGCTCAGCCGCCGCCTGATTGGGCAGGTTTGCGCCAGCGGCGGTCTCGGGCAGCTCGCCAGTAATCTCTGCTGGTTCAGCTACACCGCCGTCAGGCGGACTGGCATCTGCATTTGTCTGCACGGCAGCAGGGTTAAGCGCCGGTTTTTCCGCCGGTAAGACGGCCTGGATTTCGCCAGGGACAAGTTGATTCCAGCCCAGATGAGCCGCGACTGCTGCGGGGACCGGCAGGTCAAAATGGATGACCATCTGCTCGGGCAGCATTGGAAGATAAAGGAATTTGTCGCCCCACAGGCGGCGGGCTGCCGAGCCAGTTGAATCCTGGGCGGCGCAAATATGCAGCAGGCGCACGGCTTCTGGCTCTCTCCCCAGCTCCAGATACAGTTCAGCCAGCACATGGCTGATTGCCAGGCAATCGGGCCAGCGGTTGTGGTAGATCTCAGCCAGGTGACTGACGGACAGGTCATTTTGAGAGGCCGCAGTTTCCTGCTCAGCACCCTGCGCGCCGCGCTCGATCAACAGGTGCAGCGCGGCAGCCAGCAGGAGATCGGGGCTGAGGCCAATGGCCTCCTGGACAGCCTTGCCCGCTTCATCAAACCGCCCTGACCGGTACGCCAGAAATGCCTCACGGAGGGGGGCAGCCCATGCTTCCAGACGAATCTTGCTGTTTGAGCGTCCTATTAATACAAAATAGTTTGAAAGCGCTATCGAGAAGCGCGCCGGGTCGTTTCCACGGCAGGCCAGCGCCAGGATGCGGTAGGCTTCTGGGGAAAAAGGATCTCTCCGTACGGCCAGGTCAGCGACAGGAACAGCCTGAACAGACTTTCCTTCACCGATCAAAACCTGCGCCTGGAGAAGATTAACCTCCTGGTCGCCCGGAAAAGCGGCTAACCATGCAAGGGCAGCCTGCCTGGCAAAGCGAAATTCTGCGCGATCGATTGCAGCTCGCAGCATGGCGACCATCGTCTCGCGTTGGATGATCTTTCCACTCATAAGGTGGAAACCTCCTGTTTGTTATGAACGAGATTAAGTGCAATGACACCCACCAGCAAGCGCCGGATAGCGAGGTTGTCAGGGGCCAGGTCAGCAGCCTTGCGCAGCATCGATTCGGCCCCGGAATAATCTTTGCTGTCGCGGAGAATCAGCCCGCTCTGATAGTATGCCCGGTAGTCATCTGGCGCGATGCGAATCGCCTGGCGGTAGATGTTCAGGGCATGCTGATATTCACGCCGCTCCTGATAGACCGACCCCAGCTCGAGATAAGCCTCGAGATTTTCCGCATCCATACGGATTGCATCCGACAGTAGATGAACCGCCTGGTCCAACTGCCCATCTTTACGCTGCAAGCGGCCCAGCATAAGGGTCAGCTCCGGTTGGTTCGGGTCTAAGCGCAGGGCTTTGAAGGCGTAGCGCTCGGCGGAGCGCAGTTCACCACATTCCGCCTGGACCTGCGCCAGCATATTCAGCAAGCCCGGCTCTTCTGGGTAATCTTTTGCAAGCTTTTCTAAAACCTCCACGACAGCCTGCGGGCCATGCAGCCGGTGAATGAGTTTTGCCCGCTCGAAGGCGACGGGGAAGTCTGCTTTGACTTCCGGTGGGGCTCCTTCCAGCACATCCAGGGCTTCTTGCACCTGATCTAAACGCACCAGGACGTTGCTCAGGAAGAGCACCGCAGCGGGTTTATCCGGTTCGCGCCGCGCTGCGCTGCGAGCAAATTCCAGCGCCTGATCCGCCTGCCCCATCGAAAGGGCGATCTCTCCGGCAGCGAGCAGCCCATCGGCTGAAGTGGAGTCAAGCCGGCTGGCCTGTCTGGCAGCCTCAAGCGCCTGAGAAAGCCGGTTCGCTGTGTGATAAGCCTCAGCCAGCGCCAGCCAGATATTCGCATTATGCGGATCAAGCGTCGTCGATTTCTCTAACCAGTAGACCGCTTCAGAGACTGATCCATCGGCAAGACAGGCCTGGCCAAGTTTATATGCGTAAGTCGCATTATCCGGTTCGAGTTCCTGCGCCAGCTTGCGGTGCGCCACGCATTGACTGACATCGCCCTCCTGCATATAGAGGTCGCTCACAGCTTCGTGCCAGCCGGGTTCATTTTGCCAGATCGCCAGCGCGGCTTCATAACATTCAATGGCTCTCGTAGCATTGTCTGACCGCTGAGCGATCAGAGCCAGCGCGACGTGCGCCAGCGGTTGGTTCGGATCCGCAGCCACGGCCTGTTCCGCGGCAGAAATACCCTCTTCTCCGGGATTGTCGAGATAACACAGTGCCAGCTGCAGGAGAACCCCCGGATGTTCTCTGGACCGGCGCGCCACTTGCACAGCAGCTACCGGGTTGTTCACCTGGCGCAGCGCAGCAACGAGCGCGGCATTGTCTTCCGGCATAATCAGGGTTGTAGCAAGCGCCCGCGTGTTTTGCATGGACGGGCTAAAGACCGCCAGGCCACGAGCCTGCCAACGCCCGGTCTCTCCGGCATTGGCCATCAGGCCAACCGCGCGGATTGCTTCTTCAAACTGTTTGCTGCGCGCTTCACTCAATGACTGTTCGCCAGGGGCGTTCGCCCGGCAGCCAAGCAGTTGGCAAAGTCTCTGTTGTTCTGCGCAGAGAACCAGCGCGCGCGCCAGGCTAAAGTGACCGCGGGCCTCGCCCGGATGAGCCTGCACATACTGCTCAAAGGTTTCTACAGCCAGCGCCCACTGCTGAAGCTCAAGGGCAGCCTCAGCGTACCACAGCGAATGGTTATGATTCTGGATTGAGTCAAATGCCTGGCGCGCTGCTGCCTGGTCTTTCTGGCGGACGAGGAGCCGTACTTTCGCAGCCAGCAGCCGCGGATGGTCGGGCGAGTGGGACAGCCCCTTCTCGATCCATTCGGAAAGCTGATCGAGTTGATCGTGGTACAGCGCGATTTCAATGAGCAGGCACAGCAAATCGACCCCGCTCTTGCCCAACCGGAGAAGCGCCAGCGGGGACTCGTCATCCTCCGGTTGAATCGAGCGAACGATGCCGGCGGCGCGTTCGATCTGCAGCAAGGCAAGCGCCAGGTCTGCAGCCCGGTAACTCAGCATTGCGCGATATTCTTGTGAAGCGCCCTCCGGATAGAGAGAAAGCGCCTTTTCAGCGTGATACATGGCCGCAGGCAGGTTTCCCTCTTGCAGCATCAGGCGGGTGAAGCGTTCGTGGATCTCCACCAGCATGGTCGACTTAACCAGAGAAGAAGCAGACTCTTCATCGTCGCCGCCGGCAATCCGCAGCGCTCGTTCGAGCAGCGCCTGCGCTGCCTGCGGGCGGTCGAGCCGGGCAAGCAGCCCTGACTGGAAGAGATAGACCGGCAGCGATTCGGGGGTGTCATCCAGCACGCACTGGGAGAATTCCAGCGCGGCCTCGAGATTTCCCAGCCGTTCTTGCAGTTGAGCAACCTCAAAATGGAGGCTGTTCGCCGGGGATTCCGGCGCGTCTGCATCCGAATTGATCTTCAAAGCCATTTCGAAACATGCCAGCGCTGAAGCAGTATCTTCAAGGCGCATATAGATCTGCGCAGCCCGGCGAAGATCCTGACGCGTGGCTGTTTCCATTTCAAGCAGCGACTGGAGGCTTGCGCGAGCCGCGTTAAGGTCGCCAGCGCTCAACTGCCAGTGAGCCAGTCTCACGAACAGGTCAGCGCGGCACGGGTCAAGCTGGACGGCACGCTCCAGGGCTTCAACTGCCTTTTGCTTGTCACCGGCGCTGGCCACAAAATCCGCGTACCAGATAAGCACATCAACGTCATCAGGAGAGATCTGCAGCGCATTGGCAGCTGCATCCAGCGCCTCTTGCTGCAGGTTGGCGCGCAGTGATGCTTCAGCAAGGTCACGGTGCAGGGCGAAGAAACCGGGTTTCAACTGGCAGGCTTCTTTTAACGATGCCAGCGCGATATCAACCTGGTCCAGGCTCATGGCAGTGCGTCCCAGCCCCCATTGGATGCGCCAGCGCAGTTCAGGCTTGCTGTCATGGGTCATCTCGCCCAGCGAGCGGTACATCTCCAGCGCTTCGTCTAATTGACCCCGCTCCCGGAGAATATCCGCCATAAGGAATCTGGCTTCCAGGTTATCGGGGTCAATCTCCAAAATGCGCTGCAGCGCCTGATCTGCCTGCTGCATGCGCGCACTGACCAGTTCTGGGCTCCAGTTTTCGCTGCTGGTACGATATTCGCCCATGAGAATTTTTGCATACAGCAGGTAGCCATCCAATACCGGGTAGCCGCCGCGGAGCGCCGTCTCAAGGGCCGGAAGCGCGCTCTCAGCGTCATCAAGATCAAGCATGACCTGAGCGTATTCATAAGCCAGTTCGGGGCAGCTCGCCCAGTTGTCCTGATGCCGTTCAAGGACGGCGCGCGCATCGGCAGCGTGGCCCAACTCGCGGAGGGTGCGCCCGTAATACAGCGCTGCCTGCTCCGAACCAGGTGAGAGGAGAAACGCTTTCTTTAAGTGCGGCAGCGCTTCAGCCGGCAGCCCTCTTGACAGGCACATTTGCCCAAGCGCCAGATGAGCTTCAGGCGCGTCGGGTACGGCGGTAACGGCTGCGCGCAGTGTCTCGAGGGCGCGCTGCGGCTCATTCATCTCTTGCTGAAGATTCGCCAGGCATAACCAGGGGTCCAGCGCCTCAGGCACAAGATGCGTAGCGCGCACCAGATAGTCAACGGCCTGCTGGCGCTCGCCCTTGGCGATCAGCGCCTGCCCCATCAACCCCATAGCTGATCCATGATTCGGGTCTTCTGATAGAACGCCTTCGCACAGTTCAACGGCATTCTCAACACGCCCCACATTCAGGGCTGCACGCGCGCAAGTCAGCCGGTCATCGATCGTCGGGGGGACGGCAATCTCGAGAACCTTCTCCCACTCGGCGAAAGATTTTTCCCAGTCACCGGACACGCTGTAGAGATGTCCAAGCAAGCGCCGTCCTTCTGACCGGTCCGGCGTGAGTGCGACCAGCGTCTGAGCGTAACGAACCGCCTGATCGAGCATTCCCAGGCGCTCGCAGATTTTACTAATGCTTTGCAGCAGGCCTGGGTCGTTGGGGCGGATGCCCAGCAGCGCGCGAGCAAGGCGCAGCGCTTCTTCGGGCAAATCCAGGTCCAGTAAAATCTGGAGCGGGTCGCACGGATGCCAGGTGTAAACAAATTCACCGCTGAAGGGCATGCCGCTCCTGCGGATCTCTTCCAGGAGCGTGTTGGCGCTCTGGCGAGCCAAATCGCGGGCGACGGCAGGCTCGCGCACAGCCAATTGAGAGGCGCGCTTGAGGTGTAGAAAGGCTGAACTGCTGTCGATATCAACCTGATCGATCATGCCTGCCGCATAAGGGTGGCTGATCAGGACAACGCCAAGATCATCTTTCAACCAGCCGGCAGATTCAGCCATGTGAACCATCTGGCTGCTGGACATCAGGTCACCCGTTTCAGCCAGTCCCCCGCCGAGCTGTAAATCGAGCCGCTGCAGATACAGGCCCGCGAGCCACTGGCCCAGGGCTTTTTCGGCTGCGGTGAAAAGAGAAAGCGCCTGCACCCGGTCCCCAGAAATCTGATAAAAAGAACCCATCTGCTGCAGGGCAAGCGCCCGGTTCGAGAGCGCGGCAAGATCGAGCTCCTGTGATTTGGCCGGCGCGCGGAGGCTGGTGAACGCCGGGTGAGCCATCAGCAGGCGGTCTGCCAGCGCCGCAGCGATTGATTCCTTTCCGTGCAGGCCCAGGCTGCGCAGTTGAGTCAACTGCAGTGCGACCGGCAGCCCCTGCATCAATCGCGTGAATAACTGAAGGTGGTCCTGTTCGGAAACCGGCTGGCATAGCTGCGCGTGCGTAATCCACTCGATCGGGACGCGCAGCGCCGTCTTCGGCAGTAAATTTCGCAGCATTTCTTCAGGGTCAGGGACCAGGCTGTAAAGAACAGCCAGGGGCGTTCCCCAGATGCTGTAGAATGATTCGGGTTGTCCCGGCTTTGGAAGAATTTCCTGCAGCAGCCCGTGCCAGCTCCCGGTCAGCCGGCGGCGCTCGCGCAAGGCCAGCGCCAGAAGCCCGGCATCACGGATGGAAGCCGGCGGGGTTCCCGTTCGCTGGGCATATTGATACATCGACAGCGCTTTTTCCTGCAGCGGCTGGCCGAGGAGGGGCATCGTTCCGGTGCTCAGCACCTCAGGCGTACGGGAGTCGCCTAATGCCAGCAGCGCAATGTGACCGGGGCTCCACAAGGCTGGCTGCGAACCGGCGCACTCGAGGACAGCGGCGAAAAAATCGGGGTCTTCCAGGCTTTGCCAGACAAGTGGGTCCTGGCGCAGGGCAGACAGCACCATGACCGAATCGCCTTCAGGTAAGACACGACCGAGTTCATGAAAGAGATCGAGTGACTGCATATATACTCCTAGGCTTTCACAACCCAAAATGCGGCCAGCAAGAGGCCAAAACCAAATAAAACCAGGAAAATGCCAATCCCCGCATTCGTAAGAACCAGACGGTTTAATGCCTCAATCAGGGATGTTGCGTTGCCAACCAGACCGGCAATGTCATCCGCAATCCCCTTTTGGGCGATGCGGGCCGTTTGGTTTGCGATCACCTGGATCGCCTGACCCGCAGCGCGAGAGATCAGCAGCAAAATGCCTGCGGTAATCGAAATTACGCCAAAAAAGGCCAGGCTCAAAGCTACAATGAGAACGACATCACTCGTGGTGAACGGAAACATTATGCCTCCTGAGAAATTCCTCTCAGGAGGCATGAGATGCAAGAATTGTGCCAGCGGCTGTATTGCCGGTTAATTCTCAATTGCCCTGACAATATCGGCGGGCAGGTCTGGAAGATCAATCGATTCGCCGTCGCAGAAAAGCACGGCGCGCTGGATGGCGTTCGCCAGTTCGCGAATATTGCCGGGCCAAAAATAAGCTGTCAGCGCTTCCATGGCCCGCGGAGTAACATTAATCACGTTCTGGCCCTGCTCCTGGTTAAATTTTCGCAAGAAGTGCCCCACCAGTTCAGGGATATCGGCTTTTCGCTCTCGCAGCGGCGGAAGGTGGAGATCCACGACCTTAAGGCGGTAATAAAGGTCTTCGCGGAACTGGCCGGCGCTGATCAT
>Ga0134094_1001010_pt1 | contig 29849 bp, 26 predicted proteins | sample 5_1taG_FD_94458 | JGI IMG/M metagenome (GOLD analysis project Ga0134094, IMG submission 94458) | Switchgrass degrading microbial communities from high solid loading bioreactors in New Hampshire, USA - 5_19_20_110_A1 metaG | ecosystem: Engineered > Bioreactor > Semi-continuous > Anaerobic >... | reverse complement strand
GTATAGCTGCACGCCAACTTCAACCCGGTCGCGAAGGACGGCTGAGGGCGTGCCGTTGCGCGTCAGTCCGGCCCCAAACACAATGGCCACGCGCGATGATGGAACGCTTTCGACAGTATAAATGTAAGGACGGGCAAATTGACTGGCAACCAACTGGGGTATGCCCAGGATAATGACCCCCCCAATTGCAGTAGCCAATATGAATCTTGGCAGCAGCCTGGAAAGGCGGTGCAGCATGGATTACCTCCCAATTAAAGTGATCGGGTCGATGTCAAGGGCTTCAATCACTTCGCGCAGCGGATCGTAAGTCTCGTCGCCGATCACCTTGAGATCATCAATTTGATAGAAAGGATATTGTGCCTGACTCATTAGATCTTTCCCCTCCTGCGTTCTGGCCAAATCGAGGAAAGCATTGGTCAGGATCAGGCGGTCGCTTTCAGACATTCCTGCCAGGAAAGAAATATTCAGGTTTGGAATGACTGCATCTGTGCGCCAGACGATGAAGATGCGATTCATTACATCGGGTAGATCTTGCTGGACTGCTGAAGCCGTGCGCGGATCGCCTGAGATGGCAAAAGTGGCTCCAAAGTCACAGATACCCTTGATATACAGCGCGCGCACCACGGCATTGTGGGTCTGCGTAAGGACTGCAGGTAGGGTGTCCACCTCTTGCAAAGTAAGCAGCCCGGCGGGCAGAATATAGCCTGAAGCGGATGCCGGCTCGGTCCAGCAGGGGCGCATGCCTGCAAACTGCTGCAGTGCTGTTTCTGCGCCGGCAGAATTGAGCCCGCTGATCGGGTCGAAATATGGCTGGAAACCGCTCTCAACGTTGGCTAAAAACTGTGTGCCGTATTCATAGACGCCAAAGTGATTGGTTAACAGCGCGACTTCGGCGATTCCGCGCTGGCTGGCATATAAGTAGGTGAGTGGTGTAAACCAGGCAACATGAACATTGCCGCTGCTCATCTCGCTCAAAAGCTCGAGATAGGTTGGATAAATCCGGCTCTCCACATTGGTTCCGCCCAATACTCCGATTTGCCGCGCCATTTCCTCTGCGGCTGGAAGAATCAGGTCTTCTCCACCCTGCGAGACAAGGCCAATCACAAATGGATTCTCTTCACTGCCCAGCGGCTGCGGCGTGGCGGTCGGCGTTGGCGGAAATGTTGGCGTGACGGTCAGGGTTGGGGTAGGCGTTGGCTGTGATGGCTGGCCTGAACCACAGGCGCTTAATAAAAATACAGCAAGCAGCGCAGTATACAGCAGAATGAAGCTGAAACTTGAGGATGGTCCTGAACGTATATATAGTGGAAGCGGCCGGGTTTTGTGCTTTACGCTGGATTGACTCACGGAGGTACCTGTTTGCAGAACGGAATCCACTCAGAACGATTATAATCAATTTGAGGGCTTTGGTCGATTTGTCAAGGGGCGGTTTATTGTTGATATGAGATTCGTCAAAGGAAGACCTGCGCGTCGTTTATGTATGATTAAGGCGTTGTCGACCATCATTTTATTTGTTTGATTCTGGCCCACCCTGCGTTATTCGGAGGAGCATAGATGAGTAATTTTACCAAGGTCTTTTTAATGATCGTCGGTATTCTGGTTGTGCTGGCTCTGCTGGCCGTTGGAGCGTTTTATGTGATTACACTTTCTATTCAGCGGACTGCCGAGCAGGCTTTTTCACCGCTTATCGAGGCGAACAGCAGCATCGAGACCCAAGTTGCCCAAATCTTAAACCCGACTCCAACAATAATTCCAAACCCGGCGACGATTATTCATGAGGTTCGCTCTCTGGCCCGGCTCGAGACGATTCAATATACGCTTGAAAAGGTGATCACCGCTGAACAGGGCCAGGATCAGTTGGGCTTTCTCTTTGGCGACCGGTTGTTGTTTGTCGGTCATGGAACGGTGATCGCGGGGGTTGACCTGGCCCGGCTGCGCCCTGAAGATATGTGGGTCGAAGGGCAGGTGCTTTATGTGAGGCTGCCTCCGGCTGAAATCTTCGTTGTCGACCTGGACAATGAGAAGTCTTATGTGTATGACCGGGACACGGGCTTATTAAATCGCGGCAATATCGATCTGGAGCGCAGCGCTCGCCAGGCAGCTGAGAAAGAGATCTATAATGCCGCGCTGGATGATGGAATTTTAGAGCAGGCTCAACAAAACGCTGAAGCGTACATGTCGCGGATGCTGCGCGGCCTCGGTTACCAGGATGTCATTTTCGTCGAGGCGACCCCACAACCAGACCCTGAGGAATAGGACTGCGCTATATTCGCATGGTCCAGCTGGGATGAGCATATTTTTGCTCGACCAGTTCTCCGGCGCGTTTCCGCTCTTCGGGGGTTAATTCCTGCACCTCAAAAGAGATGTTGAGTGTTCTGCAGAATGCCTCTTGAACGGCCTGCGCGCTTTCTTCCCAAGAAACAGATTTTCCCAGCAATTCCATGCTGGTAGCATGCTGCAGCAGCCGCTCTGCGGCTTGCGCCCGGGAAGCGTCATCTGGATATACAAGCACCTGTGTGATGCGGGTTAAATCTCCATAGAGCGGAAGCGAGCCGTGCTGTAGCACGCCCTCTTTGCGGCGTGCCTGCGCGCTGCCGATCAGCTTTTTCCCGCCTGCTGTGATCTCGTAATTTGAGGGCACTTCGAAACAAACCGGCCCATCTGGCGCGGCCCCCTGAGGCGCGAAGTATTCATGATCTGCGCGAGCCGGCAGCCCCAGCAGCGCGAGCGCTTGCAGCAGCGCTTGCGACAGGCGGCGGTAGCTTTCAAGCACGCGCCCTTTGACGCGAGGCTCGTCGAGCGGCGCGATGACCGAATAGGTCAGCTCATCGGCGTGCAGAATCGCGCGCCCCCCGGTTGGCCGCCGCACCACATGCCAGGAATTTTTTTGCAGCGCGTCTACATCTACCTCTCGAAATGGCTGCGCATAGCCCAATGAAAGGCAGGGAGGGTTCCAGGCATACAGCCGCAGGGTAGGGAGCACCGACCGCTGGCCGACCGCTTCGAGGATTGCTTCGTCCACTGCCATGTTCCACGCCCCTTCAGCAGGTGGGGTTCGCACAAGTCTCCATTTTCCAGGCTGCAGCATATCTTATCTCCTAATATGCACTAAATTATATCTGTTTTGTTGGATTAAAACGGCGGCGTTGAATATAATTACCGTGGAATTGTGTAATTTTTTCTGTGAATTGCAGGTATCGATCTGCAGTTGACAGAAATGCGAAATAAAATCGCTGAACAGCTCTGTACAATCGTTCGCCAAAACTTTGAGTGATCTATCCAAAACAAACGATTTTATGATCAAAGAAATTCACCCCTATTAAGTGATAGAATTATATTCTCAAATTTTAAGGAAACCAGGATGTTTGAGCGATCAATGACTGACAAAATTCAGGAAGTTACACCTCGCGATGATGTAGAGGTTCACCTGCCAGACGGAAGGGTGTACCGGGGCGCGCGAGGTTCTCCAGTAGAAAAATTTTTACAGGCACTTCCCGAATGGGGGGATCCGCCGATAGTTGGTGCGATCATTAATGGCGAACTGCGAGAATTAACTTATCCAATTACAATGGACTCTCGTATACAGCCTGTCACCATGGCTGATGCAGACGGCGCGCGGATTTACCGCCGGTCGCTCGTTTTTCTCTTAGAAACTGCTTTTGAAGATCTTTTCCCTGGGGCAGAGCTTACCGTCGATCATTCTGTTTCATCAGGCGGGTATTTCTGCCAGGTTTCGGGCCGTGATCCGCTGACTCAGGAAGAACTTCGCCGGCTCGAGCAGAGGATGCGCGAACTGGTCGAACAGGACCTGCCCCTGGTCCGCAGGCAGGTTCCGCTGGATGAAGCGATTGAATATTTCCAGCGCAAGGGCCAGTATGACAAAGTCCGCCTGCTAAAATACCGGACGAAGGAGCATCTTGTTCTGTATTCGATGGATGGGCATTTAGATTACCATCACGGTTATATGGTGCCGTCCACCGGTTATATTCGCTGGTTTGGGTTGAGGCTCGAACACCAAAATGGGTTCATTGTTCGTTTTCCACGCCGCCATGCACCGAAAGAACTGCTGCCCATGCCCGATTACCCCACGCTGCTGCAAACGTTTCGCCAGTATGGGCGCTGGCTCACTCGCCTGGGGATTGAAAACGTCGGGGCATTAAATGATGCGATTGTCAACGGTCATGTTCGGGAAATTATTCTGGTTTCTGAAGCGCTTCACGAACAGCGAATTGCCGAAATCGCGGAGCAATTTGTCTCAAAAGCCGAACATCCCCGGATTATCTTAATCGCCGGTCCGTCTTCCTCTGGCAAGACGACCTTCTCGAAGCGGCTGGCGGTGCAGCTTTTGGCGCACGGCGTCTCGCCGTATGCGCTAGAGCTGGACAATTATTTTGTTGATCGAGAAAAAACGCCAAGAGATGAAAATGGCGCTTATGATTTTGAATCATTGGATGCCGTAGATCGGGAGCGCTTGCAGTCAGATTTGCGGCGGTTGATCGACGGTGAAGAGGTGCAGCTGCCCAGGTTTGATTTCAAGCTTGGCCTAAGCCAGCCCGGCGACCTGGTGAGGCTTGAGAAAGACCAGATTATCATTCTGGAAGGGATTCATGGGCTGAACCCGCACCTGCTGCCGGGTTTTCCCATGGAGAAGACGTTTCGAATTTACGTCTCATGCCTGACTCAGCTCAACCTCGACCGTTATAACCGCATCTCGACGACCGACAGTCGTTTGCTGCGCCGCATTGTTCGCGATGCTCGCGAGCGAGGATATACTGCGCAAACAACGATCTCTCGCTGGGAATCGGTCCGGCGCGGCGAAAAACGCCACATCTTCCCGTATCAGGAAAATGCAGATGTGATGTTTAATTCAGCGCTGGTCTATGAACTGGCGGTGCTTAAAGCAGAGGTAGAGCCGCTGCTGCGCCAGGTCCCATACGGCGCGCCGGAATATATTGAGGCGAAGCGCCTGCTGGCTTTTCTGGAATGGTTCTTGCCGGCCAACAAAGATCTTATCCCCGATAATTCGATTATTCGCGAGTTTATCGGCGGTTCGATCCTGAGAGAATTTCAACTGTGGGACCGGAAAATCATTACGAGCGGAGAGTCTACGGTACCTGCTGCTTCAGATCTTCGAGCTCGTTGACCGGAAGCTTGCAGGTGAATCCCTCGCAGACATAAGCGGTTGGACGGTTATTCAACAGCCCCCGATCATGCAGCAGCCCCGGAATGCCCTGGCTGCCATTGGGGGCTTCTTCAACTGCTGCTGTTGATGAAACAACCGTCACCACCCGCGGGCGATAGGTTTGCCAGATATGATCAAGCATTGCCTGGCGTTCAGCGCTTTCATCTGGTCCAATAATGGCGATTTGCTGAACCGGGCCGATTGCAAAATCAAGATCCTGAAGCCAGAAGCCAAAAGCCGTTGGGTGGCGGACCATCAAATCTTGCATCATTCCGATCATTGCCTCTGCCTGGGTGCGCCATTCTCCCTGTTCGTCGAAAGCAGAAAGCTGGAGAAGAGCGCCGGCTGCCAGCGCGTTTCCTGAGGGCGTCGCGTTATCTTCAATGCTTTTTGGCCGCGTAATCAATTGGCCATGGTCCTGCTGTGTATCAAAGAACCCGCCCTGTTCATCGTGGAAGCGGCGGTTCATTTCATTTGCAAGATTTAGCGCAGCCTGATACCAGCGCAGATCAGGATCGGATTGATAAAGCGACAGCAGCGCCAGGATTAACCCTGCATAATCCTCCAGGAATGCGGCGTTTTTTGCCTGCCCTTCGCGCCAGGCGCGGTATAGATTCCCCTCGCGGATCATCTCATCCAGCAGGAAGGAAGCATTCTTGCGCGCCGCATTCAGGTAGTCGGGGCGGTTGAGATACCGGGCTGCTTCGGCAAATGCTCGCAGCGCCAGGGCATTCCACGAGACGAGCACCTTATCGTCTGTCATCGGTCGAACCCGTTTCTCGCGCGCGGCGAGCAATGCCTTATGCAGGTGGTTCAGGCGGTCCAGTAGATCCTTCTCTGAAATACCCAGCTGCCCGGCAAAGGCGGAGATGTCGCCGGCGCGCTGCAAAATATTCTTGCCCTCAAAATTTCCATTGTCTGAGATCCGATAGATTTGATTAAATAAGTCGTAGTCAGCACTATTGAGCGTGTTGTAGACCTCCTCCTTCGACCATACGTAATACTTTCCCTCTTCACCTTCTGAATCGGCATCCAGGCTGCTGTAGAACCCACCCGCCGGATGAGTCATTTCGCGGAGGATAAAATCCAGGGTTTCGGTGGTTGTCTGGCGGAAAGAGAGACTGCCGGTGAGTAAATAGCCGTGCAGATAGGCCAGCGCGAGCTGTGCATTATCATAGAGCATCTTTTCAAAGTGCGGCACAAGCCACAAGTCATCTACGCTGTACCGGTGAAAACCACCGCCGACCACATCATACAGCCCGCCGCGAGACATGATCGAGAGCGCGTGAACAGCAGCGTCTAGCGCCTTTGGGACGCCGCGTGTCGCCTGCGCCAGTAAGAATTCGATAGCCATTGGCTGCGGAAAGCGCGGCGCTTTGCCCCAACCGCCCATGTTCCAATCATAAGTGTTCAGCAGCGACTGCACCGCCTGCTGAAGCGTATCTTTCCGTATCAGGCTGCTCCCGGGGAATCCCCCGGTCCCTGTTCCCCAGGAACTGCCTGCATTCAGGTGCTGCGCCAGCTCGTTTGCCACGCGGCGCAGCTCTGCGCTGTCATTGACCCACGATTTGGCAACTGCAATGAGCACCTCTTTAAATGAAGGCATGCCGTAGCGGCGTGTTGGAGGGAAGTAGGTCCCTCCGTAAAAAGGCTCGCCCAGTGGGGTTAGAAAGACGCTCATGGGCCAGCCCCCCTGCCCGGTCATCGTCATAACGGCATTCATATAAATGCCGTCCAGGTCGGGGCGCTCTTCGCGGTCCACCTTTATACTGACAAAATGGTCGTTAAGCAGTTGGGCCGTGTCTGGATCTTCAAACGATTCATGTTCCATCACGTGACACCAGTGACAGGCGGAATACCCAATGCTGAGAAAGATGGGTTTGTTCTCCTGCCTGGCTTTCTCCAGGGCTTCTTCTCCCCACGGGTACCAATCGACCGGGTTATTCGCGTGCTGCAGCAGATAAGGCGATGCTTCGTTTATGAGTTTGTTCGGCATGTAAGATTTCCCCATTAATCATGCGAATGTTAAAAAATATGATAAAACATATCTAAATCGATTATACCATAGGGCCTGCGCAAGCTCTGGGGAAAGTCGTCGCCATTTCCAAAAATGATGAAACAAAACCGCAACATAATCACAATCATGGGGTTATTCTTATATAGTAGTTTGTTATCTGGCTATTCTGGGGTATACTGGAATAATTCTCCTCGTTTTCATTCCTCAAACTTAATCCCTTTGGTAGTGAGGTCCCCATGTTAAGCATTGAGAAGGTTGATACCAGTTCGAAATCACAAGTTAACGAATTCATAAAGTTTCATTATCAGCTGTATGCAGGTCATCCCCAATGGGTGCCGCCTTTCTACAATGACATCAAAACGATGCTTGACCGTGATAAGCACCCCTTCCATGAGCACTCTGATGCCGACTTTTTCATTGCGCGGCGTGGAAAAGAAGTCGTTGGGCGGATCAGCGTGATGGAAAATAAACCCTTTAATCGGGTTCATGATGTTCGAAAGGCTCAGTTCTATTTATTTGATGCCGTCGAAGATCAAGAAGTGGTGAACTGCCTTTTCGATGCTGCTTTTGACTGGTGCCGGAAACGCAATCTGGATACCCTGGTTGGCCCAAAGGGGTTTAGCGCTTTTGATGGCTATGGAATTCAGATAGATGGTTTTGAGCATCGCCAGATGATGACGATGATGAACTATAACTATCCCTATTATCCAAAGCTGCTCGAAGCCGCAGGGTTTGAAAAGGAAGTCGATTTTGTCTCATGTTATTTGCCAGGGGATAAATTTCAGCTTCCCGAAAAGGTGCGTGAGATTGCCCGCCGGGTGAAGGAGCGTGGAAAGTTCAAAATCGTTAACTTCACCAGCAAACGCGATCTGGTGCGCTATGCCGGCAAGATTGGCGAAGCGTATAACAAGACCTTTGTGAATAACTGGGAATACTACCCGCTGACAGATCGAGAGATCCAATTTGTTCTTAAAAATCTTATTGAAGTCGCAGTTCCTCAGTTAATTAAAATTATCACGTATAATGAGGATGTCGTTGGTTTCCTGTTAGGCTTCCCTGATATATCGTCCGCGCTTCAACGGCAGGGCGGGAAAATTACTCCGTGGGGTGTCGTTGATTTCTTGCTTGAGATGCGCCGCACGAAGTGGATCTCCCTGAATGGCGCGGGTGTGCTGCCAGAGTTTCACGGTCGCGGCGGCAATGCGCTGCTGTATTATGAGATGGAAAAAACCATCCATGATTTCAATTTCCAGCACGCCGAGCTGACCCAGGTCGCTGAAACAGCCGTTCAAATGCGGAAAGATCTCATTACCGCGGGGGGGACGCCTTACAAGAACCATCGCGTTTACCGACGCCAGGTCTGATAGACGGGATTGTGATCGCGTTTAGCTGGCACCCTGTCGTGGACTGGCGAAGGGTGCCAGCATTTTGATTCGCGAACATGGATGCAGGAATAGAATGAATTCTTTCTTAGACCGTTTCCCTATCATGAAATCCTGGAAGTTTCAGGCTGCGGTCATCTTGCTGGCTGCAGCAGCCTGGAAAATTATTTTTATTTTTTCGGATGTATTTCCATTTGATTCCGACGAAGCTGTCGTTGCGTTAATGGCCCGTCATATTCTTCAGGGTGAGCGTCCTGTGTTCTTCTATGGGCAGGCCTATATGGGCAGCCTGGATGCCTACCTGATTGCTGCGGGGTTCTGGATCTTTGGGCAGCATATCTGGGTGATCCGGGTTGTGCAAATGCTGCTGTATCTTGGCACGCTTTTCACAACCATCTGGATTGGCAAAGAAGCTTTTGGATCGATACAAGACGGCCTTTTAGCCGCAGCGCTGCTGGCGGTCCCTACTGTCAACGTGACGCTCTATACAACAGTCACGTTGGGAGGTTATGGCGAGGCGCTGCTGATTGGCAGCCTGGTTCTGCTGATTGCGCTGAAAGTCGTGCGGCATCACGTGCCGGCAAAAAAAGCACCGGTCCCCTGGGCGCTTTTTCTGCTTTGGGGAGCTCTGACCGGGTGCGGGTTGTGGTCGAACGCGCTCTCGGTCGTTTTCAGTCTTCCGGCAGGGCTTTACCTGCTCTGGGGCATTTTTGAATGCCGGAGGAACTGGCTGCCTGCAACTGTCCTGTTTTGTGGAGCTGGCTTGCTGGCCGGCGCTTCTCCCTGGTGGATATATGGATTGACGCATGGACTGGACAGCGTTCTGCTGTTCGGCCAGGTGATGGAAGAGAATACCACCTGGCTCGCGCGGACCGGGATGCACCTTGTGAACTTTCTTCTATTTGGCCCAACGGTGATCTTTGGCCTCCGGCCACCCTGGTCAATCAAATGGCTGATTCTGCCGTTACTGCCTTTTGTAGGAATTTTCTGGGTTTATGTGACGATTTTCTTTTATAAACGCCTCACAAGCAGATGCGAAGCGCGCCGCGAATATTTGCTCCTGGGCGGCGTCGTAGGAACACTGCTGGCGGGCTTTATCTTTGCCACTTTTGGGGCGGATCCTACCGGACGCTATTTCCTTCCGCTGGCTATTCCCCTGGCGCTCGTCGCGCCGCAAATGATCAAAAACCTTAATCAAAAGCCCTGGTATAGATCCTGGATGCCGGCTGCGATGATGATTCTGGTAATCGGGTATCAATTTTTGAGCACGCTCCAGTGCGCAGTACAGAATCCGCCCGGGATAACTGCGCAGTTTTATGAGGCGGTTCAGGTAGATCACCGTGCTGATGAGGACTTAATAGCCTTTCTGAAAGAAACCGGCGAGACAAGTGGGTATACCAGTTACTGGGTTGCATACACAATAGCGTTCAAGTCGCAAGAAGAACTGATTTTTGCCCCGCTGCTGCCTTACCATCTTGATTTACGCTATACGCCGAAGGACAACCGCTATCCCGCTTATTCTGAAATGGCCAGTCAGAGCCAGCGTGTTGCTTATATTACCTCGAAGAATCCTATGCTGGACGAACACATTCTCGAGTATTTTCAATCATGCGGTGTGACATGGAAAGAGAAGCAGATTGGCGATTATCGTGTCTATTACGATCTTTCGCGCCCCATTCACCCATACGAGATGGGTCTGGGGAAGTGACAGCGCAGCTTTTCAGGCAGATTTTTTTGATAAAATAAGACCTGCTTCCATTCGCTTGTTTGAAATTAAAAACGTTCGCTCCAAATCAAACAATGATCATCTGAATGGATTTTTAAGGATATTACTTTGAGAAAACGACCGAACTTTGTTGTAGTAGCTCTTCTCATCCTTGCAGCCGGAATTGGCCTTGTAGGAGGGCTCACCTGGCTTAATTATCAATTTGCGAAAGAAAACCCAGGCGGAAATGATTTTCTTGTCCAATGGATGGGGACCCGCCTTTTGCTGACAGAAGGGATAAATCCCTATAGCGATGAGGCCGCGCAGCAGGCGCAGCGATTTACTTATGGGCGGCTGGCTCGTGATGGCGAGTCTGAAATGCGCTTTGTTTACCCGCTCTATGCAGTGATTGTCTATCTGCCGTTCGCACTCATCCGCGACTTCCTCGTTGCGCGGGCCATCTGGATGACAATTTTAGAGTTAAGCCTGATCCTCCTGGCGGTTTTAAGCCTGCGGCTCGTTCGCTGGCGGACAGGACCGCTGATGGTTGTGCTGATTATTCTTTTCTCTTTGTTGTGGTACCACGCTGTGCGGCCTTTGATCACGGGCAATATTATCATTCTGATCGCACTGGCTCTGGTGGGGGGGCTGCTTGCAATACGGAACGGCATGGATGAGCTGGCAGGTTTGCTCTTCGCTTTTACAACCATTAAACCCAATGTGATCATTCTGGCAGTGGCGTTTATTTGTTTCTGGGCGTTCAACCGCGGGCGGATGAGAGTGATTACCTGGCTGTTTGGGACGGTTATCCTCATGGCAGGCGCAGCGGCATTGCTAGTTCCCGATTGGATTGTTCATAACTTTTTAGAAATCCTTCGTTTTCCCACCTACGGCCCGCCGGGAACGCTGCAGGCGGCCTTTGTTAACTGGTGGCCTGCCTTTGGGGCGCGCCTGGGAATCGCCGTCACAGCCGTCGCTGCATTTGTGCTGATGGTCGAATGGTGGAGTAATCGCCATGCAGAATTCCGCGGACTTTTGTGGACGGTCTGTCTTACGCTTGTGCTCAGCCAGTGGATCGGTATTCAGACGGATCCCGGTAATTTCATTATTCTTTATCCGGCGATTCTGCTGGTCTTTGCTGTGTTGTCTGAGCGCTGGCGGGCAGTGGGGAGCTTCATTAATGTCCTGTGTGTTGTGGCGCTGTTTGCAGGCATCTGGGCCATATTCTTGAACACCGTTGAGCAGGGCCTGCAGCCGGTTCAAAGCCCGGTGATGTTCTTCCCGCTCCCGGCTTTTCTGTTGATTATGCTTTACTGGGTGCGTTGGTGGGCGATTGAGCCTCCGACTGTATGGTATGAGTTATTAGAAAATTAAGAGGAAAGTAAGTTGCGTGTATAAACAACTCTATAGTATACTTACCGATGTTTGCGCTGATTGTTCAGCCAAACTTTTCCCTGCCGCCTGAACGCAACAATAGAAGCTGGAGTAGCAAAAATGGCTCTGCAAACGCTGTCTACGACCACGGAAAACCCTTGGGAAGAGTTCCAGAGAAATGTTGAGGAAGAATATGATCAGGCACAGCACACGCTGCGCGAGGTCATTCTTATGCTTGAACAGAGCAGGGGCGAACTGTCCAAGTTGACTCAACGGAACGCATCAATCACAGCCCATCTACAGCAAGTGCAGGCGCAGTTCGACTCGCTGCCTCGTCAGGATATTCGCCTGGCATATAATGCTGCATTGGAAGCCCAGCAGCGGTTGTTTGTCATGCGCGGGCAGCTAGAAAAGCTGCAAAATGATCAAGAAGCGCTCCAGCGGTATATCAACCTTCTGGAAAAAGTCCGCGGCTTTCTGTCGCAGAATTTGCCAAAAAATAAATCAGTGCGGGGCGGCAGCGGGTCGGCAAATCTGGAGATGATGATTAATGCACAGGAAGCTGAGCGCCAGAGGCTTTCGCGGCAGATGCACGATGGCCCGGCACAGGCGCTCTCAAATTTTATTGTCCAGTCTGAAATTGCAAACCGGCTGCTCGATATCGACCCTGTCAGGGCGAAAGAAGAGATTGATAACTTAAAAAACTCGGCAATGAACACCTTCAAGGAGGTTCGCACATTCATCTTCGAGCTGCGTCCGATGATGCTGGACGACCTGGGGCTTTTTCCAACCGTTCGCCGTTATGTTGATAGCTTTAAAGAGCAAACAGGCGCTGATATCAACCTGACCCTGAAGGGCAGCGAGCGGCGCCTGGAGTCATATATGGAAGTCTTGATCTTTCGCGCTCTGCAAGAGTTGATCGGCAACGCTTACCGGCATAATCATGATAATCCGGTTAAACCTCAGATCAACATCCAGATGATGATGGATGAGAATGTTACAAAGGTGAGTGTGATTGATAACGGAAGGGGTTTCGATCCGGCTATTCTCGAATCGCGAGAGACGCTTGGACTGAAGCTGATCCGTGAACGTGTGGAACTTCTGGGCGGTTATATTGAGATTGACTCAAGTATTGGTAAAGGCGCTCGCATAACATTCCAGGTTCCGACGCTGGAGGCTAAAAATCAACAGGGGAATTAATAACCCTGCCATTGCCGAATAATTCTACATTATTCTATCTCAGGAGAAGAACATGACGACGAAGACAATAGGTATTCTTACGGGTGGTGGTGATGTACCTGGCTTGAACCCAGCGATCAAAGCGGTTGTTCTTGGCGCTTTGGAAGAGGGCTACCGGGTGCTTGGAATTCGCCGCGGATGGGGCGGTCTTTTGAACTACAATCTGAATGAGCCGTCCACATATGAATACTATATCCGGGAACTGACCCGTGACGATGTTCGAACCATTGACCGCACCGGTGGTACATTCCTGCACACATCCCGAACCAATCCCCAGCGTGTTGCGAAAAAGGCGATCCCCGATTTTCTAAAAGATTCAAATTTGGGAAAACCCCTTGATGATGGTACAGTCGATTACACCCCGTACGTTTTGAAAGTGATCGAGCATCTGGGGATTGACGTGCTTACCCCCATTGGCGGCGATGACACGCTCAGCTTTGGCGTTCGCCTGCATCGCGAGGGTGTTCCGGTCGTTGCCATTCCAAAAACAATGGATAATGACGTTTTTGGAACCGACTATTGTATTGGGTTCTCGACCGCGGTGACCCGCAGCGTTGATTTCATTACCAACATGCGCACCTCCGTTGGTTCCCACGAGCGCATCGGTATTGTTGAACTGTTTGGCCGCAACTCGGGTGAAACCAGCCTGATCAGCGCTTATCTCGCCTACGTAGACCGCGCGATCATTAGCGAAGTGCCCTTCGATGTAAATAAGCTGGCTGAAATGCTGGTCCACGATAAGCGCAATAATCCCTCCAATTACGCCATCATGACCATTTCAGAAGGCGCGATCATGGAAGGCGGCGAAGTGATCGAATCCGGCGAAGCCGATGCTTACGGTCACCGCAAGCTGGGCGGCGTTGGTGAAATCCTCGCCGAAGAGATCAAGCGGATCACCGGGCAGAACATTATGTACCAGCAGCTTGGGTACCTGATGCGCTCCGGCGCGCCTGACTCTCTCGACCGCATGGTTGCGATGTCATTCGGCAACCTGGCCATGCAGTTGATCCGCCGCGGCGAAACCGGAAAGATGGTTGCCCTGCACGGTGGTAAATACACAACTGTTCCGGTTGAAATGGTGCTTGCCGGTACAAAGCGCGTTAACGTCCCGGCTTATTACGATATTGAGAATTATAAGCCGCGGATTAAGGATTTCATGGGCGTGCCCATGTTCTTGAGCTAATCACCGGTCAGGAGCCGCGTTGTAACCGGAGAAACTTCCGGTTACAACGCAATGCTTTTCGTTTCTGGCCCGATGGGATAAAAGTTCGTAGGAGATACGATTATGATCGTTACGACAAAAAAACTGTTTGAACATGCGTACGGCAAGTACGCGATTGGCGCGTATAACATTAATAACCTGGAACAGACGATGGGCCTGTTCCGCGGCTGCCTTGATAGCCAGGCTCCGTTTATCATTCAGATCAGCAAAGGCGCGCGCAAGTATACGGATAAGCGCATGCTCGAGGCCATTATCCGCACAGCCGATGAGGTTTTCCCCGAAGCTATTTTCGCGGTTCACCTCGATCACGGTGATCTGGAAACCTGCATGGACTGCATCGAGAGTGGTTTCTACAGCTCGGTGATGATTGATGCCAGCCACGAGGACTTTGAGAAGAATATCGAGATTACCCGGCGGGTTGTTGATGCAGCCCACGCAAAGGGTATCGTGGTTGAGGCTGAGTTGGGCCAGCTGGGCGGCGTTGAAGAACATGTGAAGGTGGATGAGGCCAATGCCAAACTGACCGATCCCGCCGCAGCGCGTGAATTTGTAGAGCGCACCGGCTGCGATTCGCTGGCTGTTGCTATTGGCACAAGCCACGGCGCATTCAAGTTCACCGGCACACAGGGCCTGCGCTTCGACGTGTTAAGCGAAATCCAGAAGCAGCTGCCTGGCTTCCCGCTGGTCATGCACGGCTCCAGCTCCGTTCCGCAGGAAGAGGTTGAGCGGATTAATGCCGCTGGCGGAAACCTGAAGGGCGCCAAAGGCGTTGATGATAACCAGTTCGCCCGCGCTGCGCAATTAGGCGTTACGAAGATCAATATTGATACCGATGGCCGCCTGGTTTGGACGCGCGTTCACCGCGAATTCTTCCGCGATCAACCCGAGAAGTTCGACCTGCGCGATCCGGGCAAGGTCTTCATGGCAGAATACGCCAAGTTTATCGCCTCGAAGAACCAAAAACTGGCTTCCGCCGGTCAGCTGCCTGAAGTTCGCAAGATGCTCGGCCTGTAAACCCTGTTTATTCAGTCAATCAAAGAGCCGTCCAAATCTCCTTTTGGGCGGCTCGTGCTTTCTATCATGCCAAAAGGAGGCTGGCAACCATGCCAAGATCTGATCAAGGGGCGCTTGTTGACCGCTATTCGATCATCCCCCGTTCATTGATTTTTGTTTTTCGTGGCGATGAGGTTCTGCTGATTAAAGGATCGCCTTCGAAGCGCCTGTGGGCGAACAAATACAATGGCATTGGCGGTCATATTGAGCGCGGTGAAGACGCGCTCTCAGCCGCGCGCAGAGAACTGGCTGAGGAAACCGGCTTGAGGGATGTAGACTTGCGGCTCGCCGGCACCGTGATGGTAGATGCTGATGAAGCGCGCGGCATCGGCCTGTTCGTTTTTACCGGGAGCTATTCGCAGGGGCAGCTGGTTGAATCGAGTGAAGGGGTCTTAGAATGGGTTGCCATGTCTCGACTGCAGGAATACGCGCTGGTAGAAGACCTGTATACGCTGCTGCCGCGGATCGCCAAAATAGGCCCCTGTGATCCGCCGTTCTCGGCGCTGTATTTCTACGATGAGCACGATCAGATGCAGATTAAGTTTGCAGCATAACCGGCTTGCCGGTCTGTCATTGTAAAAAAAGCTGCGCCGGTTGCATTTGCAGGCGCAGCTTTAATTTAATTCTTGTAATAGCAGCTATTCTTCTGGGGTTTCATAAAAAACGAGCAGCGTGTTTCCATACTTGCGCTGTTCGAATTCGACAAGGTGCTTGAGCGCCAGTTCTTTATACTCGATTGGGTCAATTTGTACGATCACCCAGGTATCATTTTTGATCCAGCCTGGGTTTTCATCCAGCTCCTGCATTGCGCGCTCCCACATCCCCTTGTATTGGGGTGGGGCGATATAGATATAGTCGAACTGCATGTCGGCTTTTCGCTTAAGCAGGGCAAACGCATCGACCTGAAGCACCTCCGCCTGGCTGTTCAGGCGGGTCTTTTCCAGGTTAGCACGGATGGTGGAGACAGCAGCGCGATTCAAGTCGACAAAACGCACATAACGCGCTCCCCGGCTCAGTGCTTCAATTCCGACGCTGCCGGTTCCGCCAAAGAGATCCAGCCAGAGCGAGTCTTCCAGATCTTCACTCCCGATGATATTAAACAGGGCTTCCTTGACCATATCGGTGATCGGGCGGGTGGAATCTCCCGGCACCATCCGCAGGCGGATCCCACGCGCAGACCCGGCGATGATTCGCGGCGTCGTCACAGAACGCTCTCTTTCTCGACCACCTGCCGCGCTGAAAGAATGTTTCCATGGGGGGCGGTAGTTGGCAGCACGCAGCCGGTGCCAAGAATAAACTTCATTCCATTGGTCTGCCGGATAGCATCTTCGGCTTCTTCGCGAACCTGCTGGTGCGTACCAAGCACCATCGTATCCCACTGCCGCAAGCCGCCGCAGACGACGCCATCATAGCGTTTCTGCGCTTCGCTCAGGGTCGGGGGAGATTGGCGATCGTGCCAGTTCAGAATTGAAACAGGGTAATCCAGCACCCGGTCGAACATCACCCCCTCGCCGTGCAAGTGAAGCATATTCAGCCACAAGCCCTTAGCGGATTCCAGGATTTGCAGGTCATATGCCCGGCAGAAGGCATCGAATTCTGGGGTGGAAAGCAGCGCATGCTGCCCGTGCTGGATGGCATAGAAGACGCCGTCGATGCCGGTCTTGATTGCTTCTTCAATAAAACGAATGGTTGTCTCTGTAATGCGCTTGAGCCCCTCATGCAGCGCGTCGGGGTTTCTGCGCATGTGAATCAGCAGCGCTTCAGGACCAACCAGGTTTTTTGCCTGAGACATGGGGCTGAAAATTGTTTGAATGACGGGGGTGCGCGGTGAGAATTCGTGAATCAGAAGGCGCAGGCACGCAATCTGATCGCCCAGATGGCCGCGAGTCGGGTCAAGCAGCTGCAGTTTGGCCCAATCTTCTGGCTCTTGAATGGCGCGCTTTGTATAATCTCGCGTTCCCTCGGGATTGCCCCTCCAGGCGTCATCGGTGCCCCAATCTTTGGTCGCAAAGGACGACGCCGGTGTAACCTTGATCAGGTCAAAATCATACGCATGTTGAAAAGCAGCTGTAGCGGCTGCCAGGCTCTCTGGCGACTGGTCGTCAACCGGGAAGTGACGCCAAAGGGCGACTGGCGTCCGGTCTGGTCGCTGACCGGCCAGGCAGGTTTCCAGGCGTTCTCGATGGCTGATGTTTGAATTTTTCATTGTTAAGCCTCCATGCGCCATTGGCCGGTTTCAATGAAGTTGATATGGCCGTAGGCCATCCGGATCAGCATGGTCTCCCGGTTGCCCTTCTCCTGATCAGGATCCCTGTTAAGGACTTCGATGACTTTTCTGTAAACAGGAATGGACTCTTGCTTTCTCCCACTGCTGAATAAAGTCATTGCCAACGCATAAAGCGTGTCAGGATCATCGGGCGTAAGATCCAGCGCTTTACGGAAACTATCTTCTGCGCGGTAATACTCTTTATTCGAATAATGACTCCATCCTTGTCGGATAAATTCACTGCTGGTTTTCGGCCTGGTGATAGTCTCTGTCACCAAAGTAAAGGTTTTCTGAGCGTCCCGTTTTGGCATCGCTTCCCTCCTTCAAAACTGGGGCAGGTTCAGGTTTTTGTGGCTCATCCAAAGTTGACAGCGGGTGCTGAACTGACCGATTGAACTGGAGAAACCTCATGCAAAGCCTTGCTGATCGAATAGATCAGAGAGGGTTTTCTTCAACCGGGATTCCTCTTCGTCTTGTTCCTTAAAATATTTTATCATGAAGGGCGATTGTCTTAAGCGCAGCGCCATGGGGGCCGCTATCTTGAGATCCGCAATGCTTACTCTGGTTCGCGCATCTGCTGCCGCGCAGGCGCGTGCAGCCTCGAACATCGCGATTTCCGCTCTCAGCGAATCAATTCCCAACTGCTGCACAAGTTTAACGCCGGCCCTTTCGATCTCGTCGGGGATGCTCACCTCTGGCAGCCGGTTGCGCGCTGCCTGGATCTCGGCGCGCGCCGCTTCTGTCTCAATGGCGTACTGGGCTGCCGTGGCACGCGGATTTTGCCGGTATGCACGCGACCGGTGGTATGCTTCCAGCCGTTCATCCGTTTCGCTCAACCCGCGCGCCAGAACGCGCAGGCCAAACCGGTCCATAATTTGAGGACGCAGGTTGCCCTCCTCTGGGTTCATCGACCCGATCAGGGTAAACCGCGCTCGATAAGAGTTGGACAGCGGGCCGCGGCGTACAGTGTACATGCCCTGAGCGGCAGCGTCGAGAACTGCGTTAATAATCTCATCGCTTAACAGGTTTACTTCGTCGATATACAGTATGTTGAGATCTGCCTGTTTGAGGATGCCGCTTTTTGTCCTGGGGCTGTGCTGCGCCAGGGAGCGTTCATCCCAACCACCAATTACATCTTCCAGCCGGGCGTTAAGCGGCAGTTCGATGAGTTTTGCTCGTTCAAGACGGGTCAGCGGCAGACCCTCTCCATATTTTCGCGCGCAATCAGGGCAGACAGCATCTATGCCGCCGGTTTCGATGTCTTCTGGCAAGCAGCCGTAAAAGCAGGCGCTTCGCTGAACTTCTGGAAGCAGGTCTGCCATGCTTCGTACAATGGTCGTTTTACCGGTTCCGCGCGGACCGATGAGAAGAACACCATTCACAAGCGGATTAATGGCGGCGAAGAGCAGCGCCATTTTCATTTCATCCTGACCAACAAAAGCCAGGAACGGGTACGGTGGGACGTCCACCAGCCCGGCATCCTCCTGCTGCATCTGGTCGTGAAATGCGCGCCCGGTTACCAGGTCGATTAACTCACGTAATGACTGTACCGGAGCATGATTCAGGTTTTGATCATCTTTGCTCTGGCTGTTCTCCTGGTCCATCGGTTTACTGCCTATTCAACGTCGTTATAGGTCCAAAAACGATTGGCAAAGAAATTCCACAGCATCACGACTCCAACAGCAATCGCCAGGGAGATGTTATGTCCCAGGAACGTGCTGCTGAGGAAGAAATCTTCGGGAAGAATATTCGAAAAGATCTGGATCGAAAGATTTTCTAACCACGCGAACAGCGGCGTGCGAATTGCCAGGCCGATGACGCTCACAATCAGGAACTGAGCAATTTGTTTCGAAACCGCTTTGCTCCTTGAATCAGGATAAGTCCAATAACGATTCCATAAAAAATTGCTGGTGACTGCGGCAGCAAAGGAGATCATACTAATCCAAACTGCTCTGATGCTCGTGATCTGCACTAAGATGTTGAAGGTTCCGAAATCGACGATTGCTCCGATGGCGCCGACGACTGCAAACCGAAGGAAGCGCGTCCGTTCCATCGGGTTTGTAAAAATCATTCCAATCCCATTTTTTGTTTGAAGTAAGGAACGGTCCGCGCTATTCCTTCTTCCAGTGACACTTTGGGTTCCCATGATAATATTGTCCTCGCGCGTGTAATATCTGGCTGGCGCCGGTGTGGGTCATCATCCAGGCGCATGGCCGGTTTTAATTCAATACCTGCTTTGTTCCCAGTGATTCGATTGATCACTTCGGCAAATTCCAAAATAGTTATTTCAGAGGGGTTTCCAATGTTAACCGGTAAGGGCTCATCAGACAATAGCAGCCGGTAAACTCCTTCTATCAGGTCGTCTACATAGCAAAAGCTTCGGGTTTGAGACCCATCTCCATACACTGTTAGCGGTTCGCCCCGCAGTGCTTGCTGGATGAAGTTCGGGACGACTCGCCCGTCATCGAGATGCATGCGCGGACCATATGTATTAAAGATTCGTGCAATGCGCGTTTTAAGCCCGTGATAGCCGTGGTAAGCCATTGTAAGCGCTTCTGCGAAGCGTTTTGCCTCATCATACACAGAGCGCACGCCAATGGGGTCTACGTGCCCCCAGTAGGTTTCACGCTGGGGGTGCTCAAGCGGGTCACCGTAGATTTCGCTGGTCGATGCCAGCAGATAGCGGGCGTTGTGCGCCCGGGCGACTCCCAGGGTGTTATGCGTTCCCAGAGCCCCAGCTTTCATTGTTTGGATGGGCAGGTTGGTATATCCGTATGGTGAGGCCGGATTTGGGCTGGCCGGGGAAGCAAAGTGCAGGACGGCATCAACCTTCTTGCCGGGCACGAAAATAAATTCAGAAACATCGTGGCGGATAAAGCAAAATTTTGGATTGTTCGTCAGGTGCGCCAGATTATCCGGGCTGCCGGTGATGAAATTATCCATGCCGATTACTTCATGCCCCTCGTTCAGCAGCCGTTCGCAGAGATGTGATCCTAAAAAGCCGGCAGCGCCTGTAACCAAGATTCTCATTTTTTTCTCTCACTTCCAATCGTAGCGGGTGATTAGCCCATCTCCGGTGATCTGCTGTGATTCACCGGTTTGAGAATCGACCAGCCAGAGGTTTCCCTGGTATTGGACTGCGATCCATAAATTGCCGTTTGGCAGAACATCCGGTGACCATGCGATCTGTTGTGCATCAAGCCCCTGGTGGTCTGGCGGAGGGAAGATCACCTGCTGATTTGAGCCGTCGCGATCCATGACCGTCAGCCGGTATCGTTTTGTATCGCTTTGTTCAGGGACGATTGCTTGCAAAAATGCGACTGGGTAACTTTGTCCCCAGGCTACTTTTGAAGCGACCGGGTAAGCAAACATACCGGTCTTCTGGATGAGGTTGATCAACGGACCATTGGATGGCGGCGCGTCATCACTGCCAAATGGATCCTCACCGATTGGAAGGGCCGAAAGATCGAACCAGGGAGAAGCCTCTTCGCTCTCTAAACCAGCTTTTGGCGCATGCGTGACCAGGTACAAAATCTTCCCATCGGGTGACCAACTGATGCCGGGCACCCAGGCCCAGCTGCTCCCTGTCTGGAATGGCAGCAGATCAACCAGGGGCACAAGTTCATTCTTATCAAAATCTACCAGCCCCACGCTGTCAGGGCGTGAATAGGCCAGGTAAGTTCCATCAGGCGACCAGGCAAAACTGGTGCCCCACCAGCCGTAGACGCCGCCGGCATTGGTCTCGATGATTTTTTCAGGCTTTGATGTCGCACCCGTGGCTGAAAATGTCAACTGGTACAGATCGTTGTTTGCCTGCCAGCCGGGTTCGGTCGAGCGAGGCTCCACTGTAGAATAGGTGATCGTTAACCCTTTACCCGGCACCCAGCCGGCAAAATGGATGACATTGTCGACTTTCAGATAGACCGGCCTGGCTTCTTTTTCATTTAAGTCAACGGCCCATAATGAGTTGAATTTTTCAGGAACGCCGTTGTTTTCAGCATCAGAACCGTCCGTGGTATCCGCGTCCGTCCGCTCAGCGCGCGTGAAGAGCAGCCAATCGCCTTTTGGGGAGACAGAGAAGATGTAGCCGTCTAAATCGCCGGTGGTTACGATCGGGCGCCGGTTGCCGGTTGATGTTTCCATCAACCAGGCATTGCCGCCGGAAAGATAGGCTAACCGCCCGGGGATGGTGACCGGTGTAAAGGGCTTTTGCACACCAACCATCATGATTTCTGAGAGCGGTTCAACGAGCACTTCAGATTTAAAGACAGTATTCGATACTTCTACGTCATTCTCAAACACCTGGCGATAGGTGATCTGTTCGACACCGTTTACGCCTCGCTGCACAAGCAGGGTTTGCCCATCTGGAAGAGATTCATTCCGCACAGTCTGGCGATCAAATGGAATGATGTTTTCTTCGACGGTGAAGACTTCTCTGACGCGGGTGATCTCGATACTGTCGCCATCTAGCAGTATTGAATAGCTTGGCGGCTCGACCCGGTCGAGACTGCCCAAACTGATGTTTGCCTGCTGAAGCGCCATTTGCACAGTTATCCCTGTTTGAGCCTCCATGGGTATCTTCTTACCATCGACTTCGATGGTAAATCGAATGCTGTTGACTGTGGGTTGGGGCGGCGTACAGGCGGCAAGCAGCAGGGCGGCTGTTAGAAGTGCAGCTAGCACCATGCAAAGAGCGCTCGGGGCTTCCGTGGCTCTTTGCATGGAGTTCTTCAAAATCACTACGCTTTTAGTCATCCGTCATGAATGTAGGCTGTAAATCAGGTATAATCAGGAGATGCCTCGAACTGTGGCAGCGGAAGCGCCGTCCAGGCGGTTACTGCTGTTGTGTTCCGGTAACAATCATTTGACCATCTGTGATGGTAATGTCGCGGACCTTGAAGCCCTTCGCATTTGATTCAAGATAACGCACTAACAGATTATCAGTCATCGTTTGGACCCGCTGTTTGAGAGAATCTGGAACGGGGAAGGGGCCAAGGTCGACCGACTTAACATCCAGTTTTGGGGTGCCATCTGCTTCTACACGTGGTTCCATGACGATACGGGTGTTCGCGGTGATGCCGCTCTGGTTTACTTTGCCATAAACGTTCAATTGCCCGTCTGACATTTCGACCTGCGGATCGGAGATCATATCATTCTGCCCGGAGGCTAACTCAGCGGCAATGAAAGCGTTGAGCTCCTGTTGATCAATGTTCAATGTGACTTCACCGGATGGGCCGGGGTTTGAGAGGGTTTCTTCTAACTGTTGTTCGAACTTCTGCGCTTCTTCTGTGTTCATCGTCGGGACAGGGGAGGGCGGAATTGATCCGGTGGACGGGAAATTGCACGCGATACTTGCCCCGACAAGTACCATTAAAACGAGAAAGAAACGTATAAGTGGAAATTTCATTATTCTTACCTTATCATAAGCGAATACAAGCAGATTTCGTAGGTCTTATTATAGCATGACTGAACACCCGCAAAACACACCTTACAATCTTGAAGCCAGTCTTGAAGCGCTGCTGTTTGTCGCTGCTGCCCCTGTGACGATTGCTCAGCTGGCAGAAGTGTTGGAGATACCGCAAAAGGAGGTTGAAGCAAGCCTTCGAAACCTGGAGAAACAATATTTGATGGGGCGCGGGCTGAGCTTGCAGTGGCACGCCGGGAAGGTTCAGCTGACCACAGCGCCGGCATTTGCACCTATGGTCGAAAAGTTTTTGGGTTTTGAGGCAACCACCAAATTGAGCAGGGCTGCGCTGGAGACGCTGGCAATCATTGCATACCGCCAGCCAATCACCCGGCCCGGCATCGACGCTATTCGCGGCGTCAATAGTGACGGTGTCTTGAAAAGCCTGCTGAGTAAAGGACTTGTGCAAGAGGTGGGGCGTTCAGAAGGCCCCGGCCGCCCGATTTTATACGGCACAACGACTGATTTCTTGCAGTACTTTGGCCTTACCTCTCTGGATGAGCTGCCGCCGTTTGAGCAGGTTGCCGATTCAGGGAATGGTGGTCATCAGAATAACATCTTGAAGGATTAATTATGGCGGAAGAACGCGTTCAGAAAATTCTTGCTCGAGCCGGGTACGGTTCGCGGCGGGCCAGCGAAGAGTTGATTGCCGCAGGGCGAGTACGGATTAATGGTAAGGTTGCCGTTCTGGGATCAAAAGCGGACCCGCGGCAAGATACAATCACAATCGATGATCAGCCTATCGCGAAAGAGCAGGCTCCAATGTATATCGCGGTTCACAAGCCGCATGGAGTGCTCTCTGAAGTCAGCCCTGATGAGCCGCGCCAGACCGTGCGCGACCTTGTACCTCTCCCAGGGCATTTGTTTATCGTTGGCCGGTTAGATATGGACAGCGAAGGCCTGATCTTGTTAACGAATGACGGCGATCTGGCAAATCAGCTAACTCATCCCCGGTACGAGCACGAGAAAGAATACCGGGTGCTTGTCGCAAGCCGGCCTGACGAAGAGCAGCTAGAAGCCTGGCGGCACGGCATTGTGCTTGAAGATGGTCACCGGACGGCGCCTGCCCAGGTACGGCTTGAGAGCGCCGCCGGAAAGGGTGCCTGGCTGCGCGTTATCCTGCGTGAGGGCCGCAAGCGGCAGATCCGAGAAATGGCGAGGCACACCGGGTTGTTTGTCCTGCGCATTTTACGGGTACGAATTGGTTCTCTGCTGTTAGGCGACTTAAAGCCGGGCGAGTGGCGTCACCTTACGCGTGAAGAAGTGCGCGCGCTGAAGTCGAAAAAGCCGTTTCGGGGGGATGTGGAGCGGGTCACGCGCCATCCGGCAGCTCGCAGAGAAGGGCGTGGCCCGAGCCGCGAAACGGGGCGAACAATACACCGCGGTCCGGCGCGGCAGCCTGCCGGTGACTCAAAGTCGAGTGCAGGTCGTGGCGCGGGCGCCGGAATTAAGCCGCGTAAAGAACAACGACGCGGCCCTGAGCGTGATTCCTGGGAATCAGGCAGAGGGCCGCGCCGCCCATCACGAGGTCCGCGGACCAGGCGCCCCTAAGAAACATCCTCCTCAGGGAGCAGCTCTCCGACTTGCCGGATCAAATCCATACTGACCGCCTGTTCTTTCGACTTCCGGCGGACGAAATCTTTCAGCTTTTCGACGTGCAAGGTCGGAATGGGTGAATTTTGCACCTGAACGATGGCTTTTGGGTTGGTAAACACGATGATCGTGTTTATTTGTGGCAATGAACCATCCTCAAGAGACTTCTTGAGGAATTTTTCGAATTCCTCTTGATAGGCCTTTGCTTCCAAATCTGGCCGTCCAAGCGATTCCTGCCCAACGAAGCGGGCAAAAAACCCAACACCCTTCTGCCGGTAGCGGTTGCGGTTGTTGTCATAGGTGATTGTGCCGGCCTGGTATTGGGGAACGATCACCCAGATGCCCGCCGGGCCGGTCAGCAGATGGGGAACCGGTGTCGTGTAATGATACAGCGTGTAGCGATCATCAAGCCCTTTCAGGCTTTGGGTGATGCGTTCGTCGATCCGCGGTGATTTTCCCCACCGGTTTGCAAAATAAACGCCAATTTGAGACAAAATTAGTCCGGCGATCATGGCAAAAAACGAGTAGCTCACCATGCGCGGATCTGAATTAAAGGTAAGGATTACTGCAGCAACCAGCAGAACAAGGCTGGCTAATGAAGTGTAAAGACCGATCTTTGAATTTCGCTTGATTTTTTGAGGGTCAGTAATGATTCTCATTGAAACATACCTATGATGTGGGGGATGCAGCTTCGAGTTGGGAAATCTGTAGTTGAATGCTTTGGCGCATATCATCAATCAGGTTAGCCTGGACAGCCTCGCGAGCTACCCGGATTGCACTGACAAGCGCCTGGGCGTTTGAACGTCCATGACCGACAAAAACCAATCCATCAATGCCTAACAGCGGAGCTGCGCCGACCTCCTCCGGATTCATCTTTGCGCGCATCCGTTTCAAGGCAGGCATCGCCAGGGCTGCGCCGACTTTTGTCCTGACTGAAGCAGTCAGCTCGGTTCGCAGAATGTCGGTGATTAGTTTGGCAGCTGCTTCAACGGACTTTAACATGATATTGCCTGTGAATCCGTCGGTCACGGTCACGTCGACCTCACCGCCGAAGACTTCTTTTCCTTCCACGTTGCCGATGAAGTTTAAACCGCTGTTCGCCAGCAGCGGATATGTGTCCTTAACCAGTTGATTGCCTTTCCCTGCCTCCTCGCCGTTTGAGAGCAGTCCAACACGCGGCTGGTCAATTCGAAGGATTTTTTGAGCGTACTGGCTGCCCATCAAGGCGAACTGGAGCAGAAATTCTGGGCGGCATTCGGCGTTCGCTCCGATATCCAGCACGACGCAGTACCCTGTCTTTGTTGGAAAGAGCGCTGTCAGTGCCGGCCGCTGCAATCCTTTGATGCGGCCCAGTACGCGCAGCGCGTTAAACATGGCCCCACCGGTGTTCCCCGCGGTAATAAACGCCTGACCTCGCCCGCTCTTTAACAGGCGCATTCCAACTGCCATGGAATTGTTCGGCTTTTTCTTCGTATCTTCTACCGCTTTATCACCCATCTCCAGGACATCGTCTGCGTTTTCAATAATCACCGGAAGGTTTTTGGTATTTAATGTGTCCAGTTTTGGGCGTAATAACGGTTCAGGGCCGACGAGAATAATTTCTTCCCCAAACAGCTCCGCGGCGGTTAAGGCTGCTTGAATCTCAGGCTCGGGACGCTGATCGCTCCCCATGGCATCTAGGATAATTGTCATAATGTCTCCTTGAGAAAAGTCGGGTTGTTATTATCTTGACATTCAACCAGACCCGATTATAATACACCTGTTCCTGCGCTGGTGCTGGAATTGGCAGACAGGCATGGTTGAGGGCCATGTGGCGAGAGCCGTGGGGGTTCAAGTCCCCCCCAGCGCACTGAAAGTCGCTCTTTGAAGCGGCTTTTTTATTTCCACCATCCCCACAATCAAAGCTTTGCTTCAATTTTATATCAAAAGATATAATCTTCTGGAATTGATTCGGTTATGAATCAATTTGCAGCGATAGGCGCATCCCTTCTTTGTCTTCCACTTGACGTTTATAATTTTATTAAAGTTTAATTTAATAATATTGTGATATGATTAGTGTAATGAGTTGCAAACTGACCAGTTTCCTGCAGCCTCACAATTCGATTAAGTAAATATAAGGCAAGTGGATAATACCTGATGTTGTAAAGTTCATTGGTATCAGCGGGGTGAGCGTTAATTATGATCGGTACAACGATTCTCATCGTAGATGATGACCAAACAACTGTCCGTTTATGTCAGCGACTGCTTGAACGGGCTTCTTATCAAGTCATCACTGCGATGGATCCGCTTGATGCTTTACAGGTTTTAGACCGGCAGAAAGTAGATCTGCTGCTGTCAGATATCCACATGCCGTTTATGGACGGCTTTAATCTGATTACGGAAGCCAAACAGCGCCAGCCAGACCTTCCGGTGGTGGTCATGGCCGGCTATCGCTCGATCGACGACGCCATTCAAGCGCTGCACCGCGGAGTAGATGGGCTGGTTATAAAGCCCTTTGAAAACACAACAGAGCTTGTCCAGACGGTGCAGAGAATTCTGATCGCATCCAACCAAAAACGCGACGCCGCCCGGCTGCAGGTCCTGCGCCCTTTGTTCGATGTAACCGAACGGCTGCTTTCTGTAACCTCACCGCAAGCCCTGGAAAAGCTCATCCTTAACACAGTGAGCGGACTGTTTCAAGCAACCTTTGCCGGCATCTATCGGGTTAATCAAGAGGGTGGGGTAGAGCCTGTGAAGACGCTTGATAAAACAGTTTCTGGTGATGGCGCTTTTTGGAAGCGGCTGCTCGACGCGTTGATAGATGGCGGCGCGCCTGTTCGCATCTGCGCCGGCGTTCCTGGCTTCAGCGATGAATTAATCACCCAACTGAGAGAAAATGGCTGGGGTTCGCTCCTGGTAGCGCCTGTTCAGCGCAATAACAGTCATTTTGTCTACTGCGCTGCGCGTGATCAGGTTTCTCCTGCCTTCACAGAGGCAGATTTGGAAATGTTTGTGATTCTTGCCAGGCAGGCGGCCGTCGCGATGGAAAATGCCCGCCTCTATTCAGAATTGAAAAATTATGTCCGGCAAGTTGAAGATTCCCAGAAGGCGTTGATCCAGGCAGAAAAAATGGCAGCAGTGGGGCGCCTTATGGCTACCCTTTCACATGAAATCAATAATCCTTTGCAAGCAGTCCGCAACTGCCTGCACCTGGCTGCTCGTGAAGATCTGGAGAACGATCAACGCGCTCATTATTTAGAAATGACTGATAAGGAACTTGATCGCCTGGTGAAGACGGCCAGGCGAATGCTTGACTTTTACCGTTCTGGAGGGATTCAACGCGATCATGTATCGATAACAGAAATCATTGATCAGGTTTTAGCGCTTCTTAATCCACAATTGAAGGAGAAAAATATCAGGGTCCATTATCAAGCTTCACCTGGTCTTCCGCATATCGATGTCATTTCTGACCAGATTCAACAGGTGGTTTTTAATCTCCTACTCAATGCAATCGATGCCCTTGAGGAGAACGATAAGGCAGTATCGCTGGCGGCGCCGCTCTCGAAAGAAATTTGGATTGATGCGTTCTGCCAGGATAACAACATACATGTTTTGATCGAAGATTCAGGCCCAGGAGTCCAGAGCGGGTATCTGGGAAGAGTCTTCGAACCATTTACCAGCACAAAATCTAAGGGAACCGGCTTAGGGTTGGCAATCAGTTATGATATTATGGAAAAACACCAGGGCTGTTTATCCATAATATCTCCCCGATATCGCAAAGGGGCTTGTTTTCAGATGACTCTACCGGTTACTGTTGAGGGACATGATGGCAAAAATATTAATCGTTGACGATGAGGAAGTAGCTCGTTTAACTCTTGCCGATATACTAAAGTTAGAGGGTCATGAAATCTCAACAGCCAGCAGCGGCGAAAAAGCGGTTGAGATTCTGAACTGTGAGCGTTTCGATGTGATGATCCTGGACCTTAAGATGGGCGGCATGAGCGGCATGGACGTTTTACATTCGGTTGTTGGCAAGCTGCCCGATCTCTCCGTCATCGTCCTTACCGCTTATGGGAGCATCGATACGGCAATTCAAGCCATTCGCTATCAAGTTCATGATTATCTGCTGAAACCTGTTTCTCCAGATCAGATTCTCGAAAGCATTAACAATGCGATGGCAAGAAAAAAGGCAGCTGCCCGGTCTGTGGCTGAGGGGCCAAAGCCTAAATATGGGAGGGTTGATACGCTCCCAGGTGGGGCAGTGCTCTCATGGGATAAACGCCAGATCAATTGGAAGGGCGGCAGCCTCTCGCTCACACCTACCGAAGCGCGCCTGCTGAAAATTTTATTTGATCACAAAAATGAAATGGTCTCTCACTCTGAACTGGTTTATTTGATTCAAGGTTACCGGATTGCCACTGAAGAAGCAGCAAAAATTCTGCGCCCGGTTGTCAGCCGCCTGCGCCAGAAGCTCACGCAGGTGCCTGGGTGGGATGACCGGATCAAAAATGTTCGCGGAGCCGGGTATGTCCTAGAATTCGATTAGGGCTCTTTACGATGGAGAGCGCCATTTGATATCAGCGGGGATCTTAGGCGGGTTGAGCCAGCCCAACCAACCCGTTGTGATCCTTTTTTGCGGCGTGATTTTGTCGAACCCGACCAGAACCAGGCTTACCATCAATAGTAAAGCCCCTGTCCATTGTGCGGCGGTGAGATTTTCTCCCAGCCACAAATGCGCCAATGCCAGGGTTACGATCAGCTCGGCAAGCCCGAGCAGCGATGTCTGAAGCCCACCCAGGTGCTTAATTCCCAAAAACAGCGATAACCGCGAGAAAAACGTAATAAGCGCCATCAGAAGCGCCGGCCACCAGTTGAGGGATAATGCCGGCAGCGCTGCATTTGCTGTCAGGAGGGCAAGATCAACAGTGACTGCCATGGCAAGCAGTGTATAAAGCGTGACGGTTGGCGCGGGCGCTTCATATAGGATGCGCTGATTAATCAACATATGCAGTGCGTAAAGGGCAGCCGAGCCGATCATCATCAGCGCGCCGGGAATGTCAACGGTCTCATGACCGGTCAGAACCAGCAGTGAGACTGCCGGAAGCGCAATTGCCAGCCGGAGGATCGTCAGGCGTGTGATCGGCTGGCGGTCCATGAGAAGCCACAGCGCCAGAAACAGAGGGTAGAAGGAATAAAGCATATGCCCAACGCCCGCATCAAGTCTTCCCAATGCATTGTAGTAAAGGATTGAGCCGACGCCGTTGATCATTCCGGCCAGCAAGCAGCCGATCAGGCCTACCGGGTAGATATAGATAAACGAACGCATCCTGATCAGCATCAGGATGAGGATCAGCAGGGCGGCGACGGTGGTGC
>Ga0134094_1001004_pt1 | contig 30123 bp, 24 predicted proteins | sample 5_1taG_FD_94458 | JGI IMG/M metagenome (GOLD analysis project Ga0134094, IMG submission 94458) | Switchgrass degrading microbial communities from high solid loading bioreactors in New Hampshire, USA - 5_19_20_110_A1 metaG | ecosystem: Engineered > Bioreactor > Semi-continuous > Anaerobic >... | reverse complement strand
TCATTTTGAGAAGAAAGCGGGTCCACTAACGCTCATTAATTTTCTGCTCCAGATATTCAGCCGGGTTTTTCTCAAACCGGTGCTGGCACTGCGCAGCGCAGAAGTAATAGGTCTGGCCTTCGTAGACGGTTTTATACCGCGCGGTAGGGATATCCACCGTCATGCCGCAGACCGGGTCAACAGCCGTTTCCGGCTCTGGCTCCACCTCATGGGCTATCTGTGCTTCAGCCAGCTCCGGTTCCAAAGCCATCCCCGGCAGCCCCCTGCGGCGAAGTTGAATGATCTCTGCCAGAATGCTCAGGGCAATTTCAGCAGGCGTCTCCGCGCCAAAATCCAATCCGGCGGGATATTTCAACCGCGTAATCACATTTTCTGCAATACCCGACTGGCGCAGATAAGTGCGGACGGCGTCAGCGCGCTTTTTACTGGTCACCAGCGCAACATAAGCCGCCTTGCTGGGCAGGAATATTTCAAGCGCCTGTTCGTCATAATTACCGTGGCTGGCGATGACAATGAATGTGTTGGGCGTGATGTCGACACGTGAAAAGTCGAGGTCCTGGATCAGCAGATCCGCATCCGGGAAGCGCTCACGGCTGGCATCTTCGCCGATTACGGTTACTAAATAATCCAGTTCTTTACCCAGCCGCGAAAGCGCCTGAGCGACTGCCTGATGGCCGACTACCAACAAACGCGGGGCTGCAAGACGGGGTTCAATGTAGATTTCCAATGTGCCGCCGCTCGCGCAGGTGATCGGGACTTCAACCACGCCTTCTTGCGGGGCGAGGCCCAGCTTTTCAGGCGGGCAGATTCGCAGCAGGCGAGCGCTGCCGTCCTGCAGCGCGCGTTTTGCCTCCTGGATCACGTGCGGCTCTGTACAGCTTCCGCCAATCCAGCCGGTTAAATTCCCGTCCCGAGTGATGATTGCTCTTGCACCGGGCCGGGCAGAGGCAGGCTTCTCTACCCGAACGACTGTCGCCACAACATACGGCTGTCCTTCATCGCGCAGCGACTTCTCCAGGGAAAATAAATCCATCATACCTCCTGCTGCCCCCTGCCCGGTAACCTGCGCAAGCAGTCGGGCAGGGGGCAGGGTTGGGTTTCTTTATTCCTCCAGCGCAGCGCCGTGCTCTTTCAGCACTGTCCAGATTTTCTGCGGCGTCATCGGAATATCGATATTCTTCACGCCAAGATGCCAGAGGGCATCCACAACAGCATTGACAATCGCTGCCGGTGCGCCGACCGTCGCTGATTCGCCAACACCTTTTGCTCCAATCGGGTGGTGCGGCGAGGGCGTGACGGTCTCGCCAAGCTCCCATCGCGGCGTTTCTACGGCTGTGGGCAGCAGGTAATCCATGAAATTGGGGTTAGCGATGTTGCCGTTCTCGTCATAGTTGATTGACTCCAGCAGCGCGGGGGCAAAGCCCATCGTCAGCCCGCCGTGAATCTGTCCTTCGACGATCATCGGGTTAATGCGGGTCCCGCAGTCGTCCACGGCCACAAAACGCCGCACCTTCACTTCGCCCGTGCCGCGGTCGATGTCAACGACGCAAATATACGAGCCAAATGGGTAAGTCAGGTTTGGCGGATCGTAATAGTTCACGGCCTCAAGACCGGCTTCCATTCCCGGCGGGTGGTTCGTATAGGCGGCGAAGGCGATCTCTTGCATGGTTTTGAAGCGGTCAGGCGAGCCTTTGACGTAGAATTTGCCGCGTTCCCAAACCAGGTCATCTTCCGATGCCTCCAGCAGGTGCGCAGCAATCTTTTTCGCCTTGTCGCGGATCTTACGCGAAGCCATTGCCGCTGCTGCCCCTGCAGTGGGCGTGCTGCGGCTGGCATAAGTGCCCAGCCCATAAGGCGCGGTATCGGTATCGCCCTCTTCAACCTTGATGCTGTCGGCGGGAATGCCTAATTCTTCGGCAATAATTTGCGCGTATGTGGTCTCGTGGCCCTGTCCCTGCGATTTGGTCCCAAAGCGAGCGATGGCTTTGCCGGTGGGGTGGATGCGGATTTCGCACGAGTCGAACATTTTCAGGCCCAGAATGTCAAAATGCTTGGATGGACCTGCGCCAACAATCTCGGTAAAGGAGGAGATGCCAATGCCCATCAACTCACCGCGGGCGCGTTTTTCGGCCTGTTCCTTGCGCAGTTCTTCATAACCGATCATATCCATCGCCTTGCGCAGCGCGAGGGCATAATTGCCGCTGTCGTACTCCCAACCCAGCGCAGAGGTGTAGGGGAACTGCTCGGGTTTGATAAAGTTGCGAAGGCGGAATTCTGCCGGGTCGATCCCGAGTGTATGCGCCAGGATGTCGGTCATGCGCTCAATTGCGTGGACGGCCTCGGTGACGCGGAATGAACAGCGGTAGGCGATGCCTCCAGGTGGTTTGTTCGTATATACGCCGTCAACTTCAACAAATGCATGCTTCAAATCGTAGGAACCGGTGGCAATATGGAACAGCCCCGCCGGGAACTTCGAAGGATTCGCCGCCGCATCGGTGTAGCCGTGATCTGCAATGGTCGAGATGCGCAGGGCGGTCATACGCCCACTTTTATCGGCTGCCAGCTCGGCGCGCATGTGATAATCGCGGGCGAAGGAATCCGCCGCGATATTCTCCGTGCGGTCTTCAATCCACTTGACCGGTCTGCCGGTGACGATTGAAGCAGCCACGGCAATCACATAGCCCGGATAAACAGGGACCTTTCCGCCAAACCCGCCGCCGATATCCGGTGAGATGACCCGAATTTTCTCTTCAGAAAGCCCCAGGTGCGCCGTCACCAGCGCGACCACCGTGCGGATGGCGTGGGGGGCCTGCGTCGTCATATAGAGTGTCAGGTGCTTCTCGATTGGGTCCCAATCCGCGACGCAGCCGCAGGTTTCAATCGATGAGACGTGAATGCGCGGGATATAAATATCCTGCACTACTTTGACATCTGCCTGATCAAACGCTTGATCGGTGGTCTCACGGTCGCCCCATTCCCAATGCCAGATGTGATTGCTCTCCTTATCGTCGCGCACTTTCGGCGCTCCTGGCTCAAGCGCCATCTTTGGGTCCACGACGACAGGCAGCGGGTCATAATCGACCTCTACCGCCTGAACCCCGTCCGCAGCGATATAGCGGTCGGTTGCCAGCACCCCGGCGACCTCCTGATACTGGTATTTGACCGTATCGACCGGAAGCACCATCTGCGTATCGCTCATCAGCGTGGGCATGTTGTGTACGTTGTACTGCTTCAGCGTCTCACCGGTGATCACCACAAGCACGCCGGGGATTGCCATTGCCTTTTCTGTATTGATGCTGGTGATTTTTGCGTGAGCATACGGGCTGCGAACAATATCCAGGTAGAGCATGCCCGGCAGCTTGATATCGTCAATGTAATTGCCGTGCCCCTGTATAAAGCGCATATCTTCAACGCGCTTTCGCCTGTGGCCCAAGCCTTGAATTTGCGTATCGGTCTGAGTCTCAGCCATGGTTCACCTCACCATCTCTTCCATCCCAGGCTCTGACTGGCCGCGCTCGGCCCGCATTTTTTCCGCCGCATATTGAATGGATTTGACGATGTTTGTGTAGCCGGTGCAGCGGCACAGGTTGCCTGAAATTCCCATGCGGATTTCATCCTCAGTTGGGTCAGGGTTTTCTTCCAGGAAAGCAACTGCCTGCATCATCATCCCAGGGGTGCAAAAGCCGCACTGCAGCCCGTGCATCTCGTGGAAACCTTCTTGAATGGGGTGCAGCTGGCCGTTTTGCGCCAGACCTTCCACCGTGGTGATCATTCCGCCGTCTGCCTGAACCGCAAGCACCGTGCAGGATTTCACTGCCTTGCCGTTCAGGTGAACCGTACAGGCTCCGCAAGAGGTTGTATCGCAGCCGATGTGGGTTCCGGTCAGGTTGAGCACTTCTCTGAGGAAGTGAACCAGCAGCAACCGCGCCTCAACATTGGCCTCCACTTTTTGCCCGTTAACAGTTAATGAAATCGGATAGGTTTTCATTGAACTCCTCCACCTGCGCGCGCCAGAGCGGTGCGCAGCGCACGGACGGTTAGCGTTTTGACCAGGGATCGTTTGTATTCTTCAGTGCCGCGTTGATCGTCCATTGGTTCGGCGGCTTCTGCGGCAAGCTGAGCGGCCTGACGGATCACTTCATCATCAGGCCGGCGGCCGACCAGGACATCTCCTGCGGCTTTGGCTTTGATCGGCGTCAGCCCAACGTTGGTCAGGCCAATTGCGGCTTCAGCGCAGGTGCCGTCGGGGTCCATTCGCAGCTGGACGGCAACCGCTGCCGTGGCAAAATCGCCCACGCGCCGCTCAAATTTCTGATATGCCCCCGCGCTGCCCATCTGCGGGACCGGGATGCAAATCTCGGTCAGGAGTTCGCCGTGCTGCAGCGCGGACTCAAACGGCCCGGTAAAGAACTGCTCTACCGGGATCATACGGCTTCCCTCCGGCCCGGTGATCACCACCTGCGCCCCATACGCCAGCATGGCAGCAGGGTGGTCGTTGGCCGGGTCGGCGTGCGAGAGATTTCCGCCCAGGGTTGCAAGATTTCGCACCTGCGGGTCGGCAACCGACCGGCAGGTATCTGCCAGCAGCGGGTAGCGGCTGCGGACCAGATCGGAGCGTTCAAGGCTTGCTTCGCGGGCAAGCGCGCCAATTTTTAGCCAGCCGTTCTCTTCGCGGATATAATCCAGCCCCTCAATCCGGTTGATATCGATCAGCAGTGAGGGAGAGACCAGCCTGAGCTTCAACATCGGAAGCAGGCTTTGCCCGCCAGCCAGGATCTTTGCCTCGCTGTCTTCGCTCAAAAGGCGAACAGCTTCTGGAACACTTTTGGGAGCAACGTATTCAAACGGAGGTGGGATCATTCTTCCTCTCTTTCTACGAGCTATGAACCAGGACAGGTTTATTGGACAATAAACTCAGGCCGGCGATCTGTTGGCCGGGAAATGGCAACAGCGCCTCAGCATTGAAATTGTTGACCAACCACACGCCTAGAAAGAAGATAGAAATCCCGATAAATTTATTCGCCGCCTGTCCCCCTGACTCTGCGGCAACTGTAAAGTATTTAATACAGATAAATTATATCTAAATAGATTATAGAGATGTAACAGAGAAAAGTCAAACTAAAATGGTGATGATCCCCGATGAACCATCCACGCGGATACGCTGGCCAGTTTGCAGGCGGGTGGTCGCCTGGCTGACGCCCACCACTGCGGGGATACCGTATTCTCGCGCGACGACTGAGCCGTGAGTCATCATGCCGCCTGTTTCCATGACCAATCCGCCCGCGGCTAAAAACAGCGGCGTCCAGGCGGGGTCGGTGCCCGGGCAGACCAGAATCTCGCCCGGCTGGAGCTGTGTCTGGTGCGGATCAAAAACGACGCGCACGACACCTTCGACCGTGCCGGCCGAAACCGGGCTGCCGGTCAGCGTGTTGCCTTCTGCCTCTGCCTGCGCCGTGCGAAGCGATCCATCATACAGGGTCGTTCCGTCGCTGAGTATCAGGCGTGGAATCTGTTTGCGGCCCAGCTCGCGTTGATAAGCCTGCCGCCGCTGAGAAATCAGCTCGCGCGGATTTGACAGGCTGCCTTCTGCCAGCGCTTGAAGTTCCCAGAGGTGGAGGAAGAAGATGTCATTTGCTTCACCAATCGTCCCTTGCGCGGCTAACTGCTCTCCGGCGCGAACAATTTCGGCGCGGACGATGCCCAGAAAGCGAACCATGGTAAATTTTGGGGTCTCGCGCAGGCCACCCAGCTTGCGCACGCGGTGAATCAGAAAACGGGCAAGATGCGCCTTCATCCATCCAAAACGCTCCCGGCGGAAGGCCGAAATGAGCTGCTGGCCGGCTGCCTGCGCCCTTTCAGCCCCACGCCGGAAGACTTCCGCGGGTGAGAGATCCTCTTCGCCAAAGGACAGGTAGCTTTTTAACACCTGGAAGATGTGGAGCGGCTGATCGCGCCAGCGCGGGCGGTAGATGTCAATCTCAGCCACGCCGCGCATGCCGTAGCGCTGCATAAACCGGTCGACGGCCGTTTGCGCACGCGTCGGCAGCAGACCGGCCTGGTAACCGGCGGCAAGCGCGGCAGCATCTCGTTTTTCAAATTCGGCGGCGGATTCGGGATCAGCCTGGATCACCTGAGCGGTATCCCATAATGCCAGGTCCATTTCAGTGGTCACGTTGTAAGGCAAACCGCGGGTTAATTCCATCACCGTATGCGAACCATCCGGCAGCTGTTTCGAAAGCCGCAGTAAGAGCTGCAAAGGTCCAATGCCAGATATCGCTCCCGAAGCCAGGAACGGCAGTAAGGTTTGCGGAAGCAGTATATACAGCTCCTGCAAGACGCCGGCCAGCGTCTTTAGATCTTCTGCCTGAGAAACCCGTGTCTGGATAGACTGTAAATATCGCTCAATCCGCCGGTTGATGCGTTCTCGTCCCGACTCAGGCGAGACCAGGTTGCGCAGAACGTTCGCTGCAATTCGCAGCGCGCCTCTCGCAAACTTAACTCTTCCGGAAAAAGAAGCCCGTGTTTGATTGATAGACAGGCGCGGGTCGTCCAAGATCTGCTGGAAAAGCGCGGCGTTCGCCGGGTCGATAGCTGGGACGAAAAACTTGAGGAACTGCCGGCCTTGTTTTGTTCGAAACAGGCCGGTTATGTTGATAAATGCGCGGCAGCCGGCTGCCATGAAAAAAGTTTGCGTCTTTGGGGTGAGCTGGCTGCCAAAATTTCGGCCGACTCCTGCCGCCAAGCTGAGGAAAAAATCAATGCCCAGCGGTGAGATGGGGTCGAGCATACCCTGCGCAGCCCCGAAAGAGTAGAACACGCGCATCGGTTCATCCAAAACCCCTTCAGGCAGCGGATAGAGCGAAGTGATTGGGCGAGACTGCAGCACGTATAACCGGCCTCCGGCCCAGGCCCACTCGAGGTCCTGCGGCGCGCCGAAATGCCGCGCCGCCTGCTGGCCCAGGCTGCTCAGCGTGAGGATTTGCTCATCCGGGAGCGCCTGCTCGCTTGATGCATCTGCGTGGATGGTCTGCGTCCCGCCGCCAGGCAGGCTGCGGATTGCCAGCGCCTTTGCACCCAGTGTTTTTTCCAAAATGCAGCCTGATTTTGCATCCACAACATAGTGATCTGGCTCGACCAGTCCTGAGACCAGCGCTTCGCCCAGGCCAAAAGCTGCGTCGATCACCGTCTCTGAGCGTTTGCCGGTCAGCGGATTGGCTGTAAAAAGCACCCCTGAGGCTTCGCTTTGGATCATCTGCTGGACGATCACTGCCAGGGCGACCTCTGCGGGATCGATCCCGCTGCGCGCCCGGTATCCAATTGCGCGCGCCGTCCACAGGCTGGCCCAACAGCGGATTACGGCCTGCTGCAGCGCGTCTATACCAAGCACATTTAGATAAGTATCCTGCTGACCGGCGAAAGAAAGCTCTGGCAGGTCTTCAGTCGTCGCCGAGGAACGGACCGCGACCGGTGCGGGGCTGCCGTCCGCTGCAGCGGCCTGCGCGTAAGCTGCGGCAAGCTCACCGGCGACTGCTTCTGGCATGGTTCCGGCTTCAAACAGGCTGCGTATAGCTGCCGATACGCTCTCGAGAGAGTCAAGCTGGTTGGGTTGAACAGATTTGACCAGCTCGAGAATGCGGTCCTGCAGCCGGTTGGCCTCGACGAAGTGAAGATAGGCCCGTGTGGTGATGCAGAAACCCGGCGGAACCGGCAGGCCGGCTTTGATTAGTGCGCCCAGGTTTGCGCCCTTACCGCCTGCCAGCGGCAGGTCATTCTGGTCGAGTTCGGTCAGCATTCGAATATACTGCATGGATTCTCCATTAATTTAGCTGGCGGCTTATCGATCTGGGTAGAAACGGCCGCTCTCCCTGTTGGGTGGAACGCGAAATGGATGCTGTGTCAGCGGTAGATTCTCTATAATCTTACCTGGAAACCATCCTTCTGTTTACCCATTCTAGCAGATCTGGCGGCAGGCTGGTGGTCTTCGGCATTACCCCTTTGGGGCATTGGATTTGCCGGACCAGGCCGCTATAATCGGCTCCATGAGGCAGTCATTTTTCGTTCCTTATCTCCAGGCTTTTCTAGCTGTGGGGTTGTGGGGCGCATCATTCGTGGCGACGAAGGTCGCGCTGCGCTACCTGATGCCAGAAGCAGTCGTCTGGCTGCGCTTTGCCATGGGGCTGGTCGTATTGGGCCTTGTGGTCATCGCGCGGAAGCAGTTTCGCCTGCCGTATCTGGCGGACCTGCCTTATATCGCGCTGTTGGGACTGATCGGGATCACCTTTCACCAATGGCTGCAGTCAAACGGCCTGGTGACGGCTCAGGCGACGACCAGCGCGTGGATTGTGGCTACCACGCCGGTTTTTATCGCAGCACTGGGCTGGCTCGCGCTGCAAGAAAAGCTGACCGGTTTGCAGATCCTCGGAATCGCGGCAGCGATGGCAGGCGTGCTGCTGGTGGTCTCGCGGGGCAATTTGGGCGGGCTGATCATGGGGCAGGGGATCAGCCAGGGCGACATTTTGATAATGATCAGTGCGCCAAACTGGGCGGTGTTTTCCATTCTCTCACGGCGTGGTTTGCGCGAGCAGCCGGCGGCGCTGATGATCTTCTATGTGATGGCTATTGGCTGGGCCTTCACTTTGCTGCTGTTTCTGCCTCACGCGCAGGTTGCAGCCGCCGGGTCGATGGCGCTGGAGGGCTGGTTGAGCGTGCTGTTCCTGGGGGTTTTCTGCTCAGGGCTGGCGTATATCTTCTGGTATGACGCGATGAAAGCGGTCCCGGCTGCGCAGGTGGGGGCATTCTTGTATGTAGAACCGCTGGTGACGGCGCTGGTTGCCTGGGCAGTAATCGGGGAACGTTTGACGTGGTCTTCGCTGCTGGGCGGTGCGGTGATTCTAGCAGGTTTGTGGATGGTCAACCGTGCAGCAGCGCCATGGCGTGCAGGGGCGAAAGGTAAAATGGCGGCCAGGAATATAAAAGATATGTTCTGATAGTCCATTCTTGATAAGATGATAATGCCTGGTCATCTGGCTAATGAAAAACCATGCTCAGGTATTTCTGCCATTCATCAGGTCGATGGATGTAATCAAACAGGGAATTGATTAACTTGTTCCTGGATGAACCGCATCAGGCCGCAGCGCTAATTAATCCCGGCCGGATATCCAAAAGAATAAAGTGCAGTCGTTAAGGGAGGTCTGAACCATGGACCATGTTGTTTATGTTGATAAGAAAAGCGGCGACCTGGAGAAACTTCTGGCAGGATCTGCGCGGATGATCGTGAGAGGCGCAGCGGGGCGCAAGATGCCTTACGGCCGGGTTCAGCCAGGCGACCGTTTATTTTTTATTCAAAACGATGGGAAATGCCTGGTGCGCGCATGCGCCAGTGTCGCTTCTGTGGTCAATTCTGCCCCGCTGAGCGCAGATGAGTCGCGTCAGATGATCGAAGATAATCTCGAACAGCTTCAACTGACCCCGGCGCAGGTGAAGCGGTGGGCCGGAAAGCGCTATCTCGTGTTGATTTCGTTGGACAAGGTGACTCCGGTGACCCCTTTTGTGATCGACCGCAGCGCTTACGGCAATATGGACGACTGGCTGCCGGTTGGCGATATTGAGCAGGTGATGGTTGAGGATTGTGCTTGATGAAAAAATGGATAAGTTTTCTGGTGCTTTTGCTGCTGTCTGCCTGTGGGATTTCGGTTTCCCCTGAGTCTGCCGCGGTAAAGATGTTCCCACTAACAACTGCGAGCATGCAGGTCGATCAGGACACGCTTGAATTGCGCCAGACCATAGAAGCAGAGGACGGCTCAGCGATTGTGATGCTGTCCTTTCAAGGGGTGCTTCCTGAGATGGGTCCTGTCACCTGCCTCTATACTTACCAGATTTTCCACAGCCTGATCGGCTGGAGAGCGGCGAACGGGGGGGGCGCGTGCCAGCAGGACCAACCGAAATTGCAGGAGCAAGATCTGGATGTGCAAATTGGCTATCTCATCGGCCAGCCCCCGCTAGACGCAGGGTATGGGCATGTTTATGGATACGTTCATAACACCGATATTGTGAAGGTGCAGATTATCTGGGATGACGATGATGTTACCGAGGTCGATGTTGTAAATGGAACTTATCTTGCCATTCGAAACACCCAGCTCGCGGTGAAATCGGTGGTTGGTTTGAGCGAACAGGGTCAAGAGATCTACACCTACTTTCCAATCGGCTCTTCCGTCAGGCAGCCTTGAGGTATTCTCAAGATGCATTGATCGGGCTTTCACAAAGGCTGGTTCGTCAGAAGAAAAGACAGGCTCAGCGCAGGTTTGGAATTTCATTTTTCATATAAGATTAATAGAACAGGTCATGCCTGTCTTTTTTAATTCCCAACCTGGCGCAGGAGGATCACATGGATGAGCGTGTTGAAGCGGCTGTTCTGACGGTAGACGGTTATACCTTTCGCGATTTGAACAAGAACGGGCGGTTGGACCCGTATGAGGACAGCCGCCGGCCGGTCGAGGAGCGGGTTGAAGACCTGCTCTCGCAGATGACTCTGGAAGAAAAAGCCGGCCTGATGTTCCACACGATGATTGGCATTGGCCCGGACGGCAGCCTTGACAGCGCGCCTGGACCAATCCCAATGCCGTCCGCGGTGGAGATGGTGGTCGAGCGAAAGATGTCGCATTTCAATCTGTTTGCCACACCTGGTCCCCGGCAGACGGCGGAATGGCACAATCGACTTCAGAAACTGGCTGAAAGCACGCGCCTCGGCATTCCGGTGACGCTCTCCTCTGACCCGCGTCACGCGTTCACAAACAATCCCGCGCTTGGCGCGATGACGGGCATGTTCTCGCAGTGGCCTGAGCCAATTGGCCTGGCTGCCATTGGAGATGAGGAGCTGGTGCGCGAGTTTGGCGACATTGCCCGGCAGGAATACTGCGCGGTGGGCATCCGCGTCGCGCTGCACCCTATGGCCGATCTGGCGACGGAGCCCCGCTGGGCGCGGATCAACGGCACGTTTGGCGAAGACGCTGAGCTTTCGGCGCGGATGACGGCAGCGTATATCCGCGGTTTCCAGGGCGAGACGCTGGGAAAGGACAGCGTTGCCTGCATGACCAAGCATTTCCCCGGCGGGGGACCGCAGAAAGACGGGGAGGACGCGCATTTTGCCTATGGCAAGGAGCAGGTTTACCCGGGCGGAAATTTCGACTATCACCTCATCCCCTTTGCTGCGGCGTTCGAGGCAGGCACAGCCCAGATCATGCCCTATTACGGCCAGCCCATTGGCACACCGGTGGAAGAGGTGGGCTTTGGTTTCAATAAGGATGTCATCACCGGCCTTTTGCGAGAGAAGTTCGGTTTTGACGGCGTCGTCTGCACGGATTGGGGCCTGCTCACCGACGTGGTGCACAACGGGCGGGTGATCATGCAAGCCCGGGCCTGGGGCGTGGAGGATCTCAGCCGGGAAGAGCGCGCCAGAAAAGCTCTGGAAGCGGGCGTGGATCAGTTCGGGGGCGAAGCCTGCCCTGAAGTGGTCATCGCCCTCGTTCGCGACGGCCGGATCTCGGAGGAGCGGATCGACCAATCGGTACGCCGGATTTTGCGCGACAAATTCCGCCTTGGCCTGTTCGACAATCTATATCTTGATGTTGACGCTGCTGAACGAATAGCCGGCAACCCGGCTTTTCGCCAGGCCGGTGAGATCGCCCAGCGCAAGTCGATCGTCCTGCTGAAAAATGGGCAGGCCGGTCAGAAGCCCGTGATGCCGGTTCGTGATGGGGTGAAGATCTATGTTGAAGGGATGGACCCTGCTGTCGCTGGGCAGTACGGCGCTGTCGTGAGCAGCCCAGAGCAGGCTGACCTTGCGATTTTGCGCCTGAACACGCCTTTCGAACCGCGAGATGGTGATTTTCTCGAGCGCATGTTCCATGCAGGCGACCTGGACTTTAAGGGCGAGCAAAAAGCGTATATCCTCAACCTGCTGGAAAAAGTCCCAACGATTGTAGAGATCACAATGGACCGGCCCGCCGTAATTCCGGAGATTAATGAAAAGTGCGCCGGCCTGCTGGTCAGCTTTGGGGCAAACGACGCAGCCGTTCTGGATGTGATCTTTGGGCGGTTTTCTCCGGTTGCCAGACTGCCGTTTGAGCTGTCGTCTTCTATGGAGGCCGTCCGGAAGCAAAAAGAAGATCTGCCATATGACTCGGAAAACCCGCTTTATCCGTTTGGGTTTGGTCTGACATTTTAGTGACTATTTTGTTAATCAATGAGAGGAAACAATGCTGTTATCAGAATACCAACCGGTTCCTGCGCTGGTCACCCCGCAAACAAAGGTTGACCGGCCCCGCTTTCCTGTAATCGACGCGCACAACCACCTGAGCGAATTTGACAGCAGGCGAAAGGGGCGTTCTCTTCAAGAACTGCTGGATGAGATGGATGCATCGGGTGTAACAAAACTGGTCGACCTTGACGGCGGATGGGGCGAGCAGATCCTGCAGGACCATCTGGACCGGTTTAAGGCGGCTGCGCCGGATCGTTTTATGATGTTTGGCGGGGTCGACTGGAAAGCCTGGCCTGAGCACGGCGACCGGTTCGGTGAATGGGCTGCCGGGCGGCTGCGCGAGCAAGCGCGGTGGGGCGCGCAGGGATTGAAAATCTGGAAGCCGCTTGGCCTGCAGGTGCGGGACCATCAAGATAAACTTGTGCCTGTCGATGACCCGCGCCTGGATCCCATTTGGGCGGCGGCTGCGGAGCTTAACCTGCCTGTCTCGATCCACATTGCTGATCCGGTGGCATTTTTCGACCCGCTCGACGCGAAGAATGAACGGTATGAAGAGCTGCAAGCCCATCCTGACTGGCATTTCCCCAGCCCGCCCTATCCACCGTTCTTGAGCGTTGTCGAGGCGATGGCCCGGGTGGTAGAGCGCCACCCGCAGACGACGTTTGTCGCCGCGCATGTTGGTTGTTATGCCGAGAACCTGGCCTGGGTTTCGGCGCTGCTCGACCGCTGCCCCAATTTCTTCATTGATATCAGCGCCCGAATTGCCGAATTGGGCCGCCAGCCGTATACCAGCCGGCGGTTCTTCCTCCGGCATGCGGACCGAATTCTCTTCGGGCTGGATGGCCCGGTCGACCGGGAATCGTACTGCATCTGCTACCGTTTCCTGGAAACAGATGACGAGTATTTCCCATATTCCAACAGCCCGATCCCGCCGCAGGGGCGGTGGAATATCTACGGGCTGTTCTTGCCGGATGAGGTACTCGAAAAGGTCTATTCTAAAAACGCTGAGCGGGTGCTGTTTCGATAAAACGCATCATTTAAGTCCATAATTCGGGTACAATAAAAGAACCTGCGTTTCATCTGCGCAGCGTGGAAGGCAGGCTGGAGATGAAATACCCGGTTCTTTTAAGGTTGGTGCATGATAGGCAGCCCACAAGCAGCCTAAAGCTGCTTGTAGGCTGCCTCAGGTTGCTAATCGCCAGCATCTTGCTTCTGGCGGGCTGCGCTGCGCCTTCCGAAAACGGAGCGGTGGTCGTTCCGGACACAGGGGCAGCCGCTGCAGCAGATGAGGAAGCAGCGCAGGAAGCAGCGCAGGAGTCTGTGGTACAGGAATACCCGGTGCCAGCCGGTTCGCGCCCGCACGATGTCGCTCCTGCGCCGGACGGCTCGGTCTGGTATACGGCGCAAGGCTCCGGTGAGCTGGGCCGGCTTGACCCCATTACCGGCAGCACCGATCATATCTCCTTGGGAGACGGCTCCGCGCCTCACGGCGTGATTGTAGGCCCGGACGGCGCGCCCTGGATTACCGACGGCGGATTGAATGCGATTGTGCGCGTTGATCCGGATACAGAAGAAGTGACTGTCTACCCGCTGCCAGAAGACCGCCCGAATGCGAACTTGAACACTGCTACCTTTGATCACCAGGGTATCCTGTGGTTCACCGGTCAAAGCGGCGTTTACGGACGGCTGGATCCGGAGACTGGCGTGATGGAAGTTTTCGATGCGCCGCGCGGGCGAGGGCCTTATGGAATCACCACTACCCCGTCGGGGGAAGTGTATTACGCATCTCTGGCAGGCAGCCACATTGCCCACATCAATCGGGACACGGGTGAGGCGGCCGTGCTGGAGCCGCCGACTCCAAACCAGGGAGCGCGGCGCGTGTGGTCCGATTCGCAGGGCCGCATTTGGGTAAGTGAGTGGTCAGGGGCGCAGGTGGCGATATATGATCCGGCATCCGGCGACTGGCGAGAATGGCGTTTGCCGGGTGACCGCCCGCAGCCATATGCCGTCTATGTCGACGACCAGGATCAGGTCTGGTTGAGCGACTTCGGCGCGAATGCGCTCGTCCGGTTTAATCCTGCTGATGAGTCCTTTGAGATGTTTACGCTTCCATCCCGCCCGGCGAACGTGAGGCAGATTCTGGGCCGAACGGGCGAGGTCTGGGGAGCAGAGTCAGGCGTCGACAAAATTGTTGTCATCCGGACAGCGGGAAATTAAGCCGGATCATCGTTCAATCAAAAGGATCTTTAAAGAAAGGAACCTCTCATGTCAGAAAATCCATCGGGTCGAACATCATCAATACAAGGTTGGATCGGGGGCGCAATTCTTATCCTGATCGGCGTAATCTTTTTGGCGCGCAACTTAACCGGTTTTTCGCTCGAAAACTGGTGGGCGCTGTTTATTTTGATCCCGGCAGTCGGTGCTTTTTCACGCGCTTACAGCATTTATCAGGAACACGGACGCCTTACAGCGGAGGCGCGCGGGTCGATGATTGGCGGGTTTGCAATGACAATGGTTGCTGTGATTTTCCTCTTTAATCTGAATTTTGGCACATTGTGGCCTCTGTTCCTGATCCTGGGCGGCGTCACGCTGCTGATCAACGCCCTTTTGCCATAACTACGCTTCACACCGCGAACCGGTAAGCGCGCTTCGATTGCTGCGCCCCGGTTGATCACCCCACTGCCGGCATTCTAATAATGATTTGATGTTGAAATATTTGGGCATTGATGGTAAATTTTATCTTGTATGAAACGACAGTGGGGCTTACTGTTGCTGCTTGCGGTTGTAACGGCGCTGGCGCCGCCAGGTCTGCCTGCATGCTGGCTTGAGCTTGATCCTTGCACGCTGCACCCGCATCCCGCGCAGCACCCAGATGTTCCGCATTCGCACGAGTATTTGCTTGAAGATGTTCAGGCAGTCCCGGCTGCTGCTGTGCCTTCCCTGGTGATCCCGGCATACCTGTTAATCGCTCTGCTTGGCCAAAGCTTTGTCTGGTTTAAAGACAGGCGCCTGGTGACCCGCTGCAGTAGTTGGAAGCGCCTGATTGATCCTCCTCCACCCCGGCTGCTTCACATTTAATCCGACGCGTTTCAATCGTTACCGTCGTTATCAATAACGTCTGCGGCGTTGTACAGCCGTGCCATATTGCGGTGTACTGGATATTTCGTTTTGAGGAGGAGATATGAAAAGCAAAGTTTATGTATATGTACTGCTGGCTCTTGCGGTGATGACTGCTCTTCTGGTTAGCCCCGGTTCAGTCAAGGCGCACGGGCATACGGAAGTGGGTGACTACGAGCTGACCATCGGGTTTCGTAGCGAACCGGCATATCAAGGCGAACCAAACGGGTTGGATTTGCAGGTTGTCAACCATGCGACCGGCGAGCCGGTAACCGGGCTGGAAGATTCGCTGCAGGTGGAGATCATCTTCGGCAGCTCGCGAAAGGAACTGCGGCTCCAGCCTCAATTTGGGCGCGAGGGGGCTTATACGGCTTATCTTCTGCCGACCGAACCCGGCGATTACACATGGCATATCTTTGGGACGATTGGAGACACGCCGGTTGATGTTTCGATGACCAGCAGCCCGACAACGTTCAGCTCAGTCGAACCGAAGTCTGCGTTTGCGTTTCCCAGCAATGAGCCTGCCGGCGTGGAACTGCTCGCCGGCGTGAACGACGCAAACCAGATGGCTCGAACCGCGCTCGCGGTCGGCGGGGGAGGGCTCCTCGTCGGGCTGTTTGGGCTAATCCTGTCTGTTTTTGCGTTTAGAGCATCCCGCCGGTGACTGCGCATCCTGGCTTTCTGCGCAGCCGGGCAAGACGGCTGAGATGCATGCTTGCGGCGCTGGCTATCGCGCTGCTGCTTGTCCTGTCTCCGACAGGCGCTGTCTTTGCTCACGCAAACCTCATCCGCTCGAACCCGGCAGCCGGTCAGGTGGTCGACCGGCTGCCGGAAGAGGTCGAGCTCGAGTTCAGCGAGTCGATCGATCTGCGCTTTGCCCGAGTCCGGCTGGTCGATGTCAATGGCGAACCGGTCGCGGACGGCGAAATTCGGGCGGCTGAGGGAAATCCGCGCGTCTTGCTGGTACGGTTTGACGGCGCGCCGGAAGGGGTCTACAGCCTGGCCTGGACGGTTCGCTCTGCTGTCGACGGGCATATCACCCGCGGAACGGTCGGTTTTTCAATTGGCGCGGGGAATCGTGCCTCACTGCTGCCGCCTGCCGGCGATCCGCTGCCGGCTGAGGAGCTTCCAGGCCCGCTCCATGTGCTGATCCGCTGGCTGGGATATCTATCCGTGGCTCTCGCGGTTGGTATTCCTGCTTTTACGCTGTTCGTCTGGCGTCCGGCTGTTCAAGCCGAGGCAGTGCTCGCTTCACCGCAGGCCGCCGGCTGGTTCCTGGCTTTTTCCCGGAGCTGGATCTTCACCGGCCTGGCGGGAGCTTTTATCGGAACGATCGGCCTGGCAGCGCTTCAGGCTGCGCAGACGGCTGGCAGCGGCGACCCGTATTGGCTCCGTTTTCTGCTGCTGTTTGACCCGCATGAGAGCGGCATTATCTGGGCGCGGTTTGGTCTTTTGGGCCTGACAGCTTTTCTCACCCGCGATCTTCCGCCGGCCGGTCACCGCACTGCGCGCCCCTGGTGGGAGGTTTTCGCGCTTGGGCTTGCGCTGCTGTTGACCTACAGTCTGAGCGGGCACAGCGCGGCGCTTGGCGCTCCGCTGCCGGTAGCGCTCGATTGGCTGCATATGGCAGCAATGGCGGTCTGGATGGGCGGGTTGTTTGTCCTGGCTGCGCTGCTGCTGCAGGGCCGGCGCGGAGACATGCCTGCCGCCGGCCTGGTGCCGCGGTTCTCTCGCCTGGCGCTGCTGTGCGTGCTTGTTCTGGCGGCGACGGGGACTTATTCGGCGCTGCTGCACGTCAGGTCGCCGGATGCACTCACTGGCACCCGCTACGGGCAGGCGCTGATCATCAAGCTTCTCCTGTTTGGGCTGCTGATTGGGCTTGGCGCGCTGAATTTGCTGATATTGAGCCCGAGGATTGCGAAAGCCAGCCGGCCCGCGCAGGATTGGCTCAGCCGCACGGTTCGAGTCGAGCTGGTCGCGGGCGGGCTGGTTCTGGTCGCGGCGGGCTTTTTGTTGAGCATTTCGCCGGCTTTTGATGCGCTGCAGGCCCAGGAACGCCTGGGCTCGTTCCAAAACTGGGCTGAGGGCGAGGTCCAGATGAAGCTGGCGGTGGCCCCGACACGCGTGGGAGAGAATGAGTTTGGCGTAGAGATTGACGACCGGCGGCAGGGCGTTGAGGCTGCTCCGCCGCTGGTCCTGTTCCGCTTTCGCCCGGTTGGCACCTTTGCCGAAGATGCGACCCAGGCGGAAGCAGAACTGGATCCCGGTGGTCGTTATGCCGTGCGCGGCAGTTATATCACCAGCGCAGGCGCATGGCAGGTGGAAGTGATTCTGCGGCGCACCGGGTTCAACGACGTTCGCCATGCCTTTATTCTGGATGTGCAGGCGCCGCCGGAAGATCCGTTCGAACTGGCCAATCCGATCCCCGCAGACCCCGCTTCGATTGCTGAAGGACAGCGGGTTTATCAAGAGAACTGCCTGCCCTGCCACGGCGAGTCGGGCAGGGGCGACGGACCGGCGGGGCTGACTCTGAATCCCCGGCCTGCGAACCTGTGGGAGCACATGGTACCGGGCGAACACACCGATGGAGAACTGTTCGGTTGGATCAGCGAGGGAATTCCGGGTTCGGCGATGCCTCCCTTTGAGGAACTTCTGACAGAAGAAGAGCGCTGGCACGTGATTAACTATATGCGCAGCGCATACGGCCCAAACGACGATTAAGTGATTAATTAACAGGCTCATTATGAAAAAGCTGTTAGCCAGTTTATTTATTATTATTCTGGTCTCCTGTTTTCCCGGGCAGGGAGCGCCCAGCCCAACTGCTGAATCGCCGGAAGAAGGCGTCTATCTATCGACGCTGCAAGAGCTAAATCTTTCAGGATCGCTAATCCTGATCGAGTACCGGAAGGAAGGCAGCCGGTTAATGCGCCTGGACCTCTCGACCGGCGAGATGCGCGCATTGTTCCAGGCTCCTGAGCGGTCGATACTCGCCGCAGCAGATGTCTCTCCTGACGGAGAGCAGATTCTGCTGGCCTATGCCCCGCCGCCGCCCGAAGGTCAGGTTCAGTTTGGTTATACCGGGTTGTTTCTCATGCCGGTCGACGGTTCCGGCTCGCCCGAACCCCTTCTGGAGCGCGTGGGGTCCGGCGAATCGTTCAGCCACCCGACCTGGTCGCCCGATGGAAAAGCCGTTTACTATACACACACGCTGCCAGACCCATCCGCAGAAGGCGGTGTTGCGGCGCGAATTGAGCGGTTGGCGGCCGGCAGCGAGCCGGAAATCATTGTTGAGGACTATATGTGGCCCCGGCTGTCTATGGACGGCGAGTGGCTGGCGTTTTTATCCATCAACCTTGAACGGGACGAAAATGAATTATTTTATGCCAGAAGTGACGGGTCTGATCTGGCGCCGGTTTTTTCTCCAGGCGAATATCCCGCTGTGGATGCGCACGTATTCTCACCCGACGGCCAGATGATCTACTTCAGCGCGGTCAACCCGGTGCAGGCGTCCAGCCCGGCATGGCCCAGCCGGGGACTGCCGTTTGGCGTAAAGCCGGTTTCAGCGCACGACGCTGCTTCTGACTGGTACCGTGTTGACCTGAAGACGGGTGAATCGCGCCGCTTAAGCTATATCGATGAAACCGGCATGTACGCGGCGTTCTCGCCTGCCGGCGACCTTCTGGCGGTGACCGGCAGCAACGGGGTTTACATCATGCAGCCTGACGGCAGCCGCCTGGTTCAAATTGCGCACCTGTTAGCCACCGGAACGGTTGACTGGATTCCCTAGAGCCAGGCTGTCATTGAGATTATTTTGCTTTCCAAAATCAAGGTAATGAATACCTGATTTTGTATTTGTGCTTCTCATTAATGGCAAACGTTACAAAACCAGGTAAAATAGAAGAGATCGCAAAGTAATCGAAAAGGTATATTTTTTATTTAATTGCGATACCTCTACAGGTGTGTGGAAAATAGATAGCGGAGATGCAAATAATTCGGATCTCTACCGTATTTATGCTGTAACAAGTCTTAGATCGCTGCGTTTAATAGGATAGAAAATGCCGGGTCGGGTATACGACGACGCGCAACTAATTAAAAAGGTAAAAAAAGGTGATGCCGAAGCGTTTGGCGTGCTGTACGAGCAGTATGTTGATCTGATCTTCCGGTATATCTATTCGCATCTCGAAAATCGCCTGGACGCAGAAGACCTGACGGAGGAGATCTTTCTGCGCGCATGGCGCGCGCTGCCGAATTATAACGACCGCGGCCTGCCCTTTTCAGCGTTTTTGTTTCGTATTGCCAGGAATACCCTCATCGATCATTATCGCCAGAGCAGACCCGTCCAATCGATCGATGATATGGAGCTGATGACATACAGCCCAGGGCCTGAAGAAGCGATTGACAACAGCATCGAGACCAGCGACTTACGAAAAACGATTGCGGCGTTAAAAGAAGACTATCGAAATGTCTTGATTTTCCGGTTTTTCTCCGGTTATACCCCAGAGGAAACTGCTCGAGTCATGCAGCGTTCTGTTGGGGCTGTGCGGGTTCTCCAGCACCGCGCGCTCTCTGCTCTCAAGGATCTATTGGAAAGAGGCTCTCGTGTTTGAACAGGAATCAGAAATCAGTCAAATTATAGAGAAGGGCCTTGAGGAGATCCTTGCAGGCAAGGCGACGGTCGAGGATGTCATCCACCGGCATCCCGACCAATCGGAGGAGCTCCGTCTTGAACTGGATGCTGCGCTGTGGTTAATCTCGCAGCGCGAGAAGCTGTCGCCCCGGCCTGGTTTTGTCCAGGCTTCTCGCCGGCGAGTTGTGGCGCGAGTGCGGCAAGAGCAGGCCGCGAGGGGCTGGTTTCCTCGTTTAAGCAGCATATTCAGTCACAGCTATATGCGCAGAGCTGCTCAATTAGCGGTCGTTTTCATGATGATCCTGGGGATGCTCATGATGGGGACGGGGGTTGTCTTTGCTTCGCAAAGCGCGGTGCCGGGCGAATCCCTTTACCCGGTCAAACGCATGTATGAACAGGTGTCGATCAGCATTACCGCTGATGAGGTTCAGCGCGCTTCATTAAGCGTGGAGTTTTCCCAACGCCGGTTGATCGAAGCTGAAGTGCTGGTCGCCCGGGGGAATTTTGAAGATCTTGAGACGGCGCTTGAAGCATATGAAGACCAGGTTAATCAGTCGGTTGATTTGCTGCTGCAGGTCAGTGAAGACCAGGAGGCGGCGCGAGAGGCCGCTGCGGCGCAGATGACCAGCGACCTGACCACAAATGCCGAAAGGCTGGAATCGCTTGCAGCCCAGGTGCCTGCATCAGCCCGCGACCTTGTCAGGCACGCGCACAGAGCCGCCAATCACGGCGCTTCTGTTGCGGCGGCGGTTGCCAACAAACAGAAGAAAAGCACCCCTGCGCCAACTCCGGCGTATACGCCTTCACCGGCATGGACCCAACTGCTCGCGCCCGGTGATCCATCCACCCAGCCGTCCCAGGACGGGCCGGGCAGTGGAAATCAAAACGGGAATAACGGCAACAACGGTAACAACGGCAGTCAGAACAGCAACAACGGCAATTCCGAGAAAGATAAGCCAACCAAAGAACCAAAGAATAATCCGCAGCAGGGAAAGCCGACTCCAAAACCGACGAATGTGAACCGCCCGGAAAAACCGACTCCCAAACCGACCAACATCAATAAACCACCAAAGGACAATCCGTCAAATTCACAGGGGCCGCCCGAGAATAAACCGACCAAAGAGGACAAACCACCCAAGGACAACCCGTCAAATTCGCAGGGCCCGCCCGAGAATAAACCACCCAAAGAAGACAAACCGCCAAAGGATAATTAGCCGTCTGCCAGGCGCATAACGATCCCTTGACGGTTTTGCGATATTCATTTTCCCTGTCTGTGTGCCGGTCGTCAAATGAGCGCCCGTTTTATCCGTTAAGTTGCACTGATCCCTAATATTTTGGACAATCGGGCAATTTTCTTCTTTGTAAAGTAGGTGAAAGGTTAGGGAACGGTAATATAGGGGTAATTCTGTGTAACATTATGGATATGCTATCGTTGTTTTTGTTGGCTCAACGTTTGATTTGCACGCCTGTTGGATAAAGGGAAGGGCATGATGCAAGTACTCAGGTCAAATGACAAACAAAATGCGCAGGGGATGGTTGAGTTTGCGCTTGTGCTGCCGATTCTTCTGCTGATTATTTTTGGGATTTTTGCATTTGGGCATTTATTCTTCACATATTCATCAGTGGTGATCGCCAGCCGCGAAGCTGCGCGTTACGGCGCCGCAGTGGGCCTGAGTGAGAACGGTAAGGCTCGTTATGTTGACTGCGATGCAATTCGACAGGCAGCGGCGAATTTGGGCCGGTTTGCAGGCGTTACAGCGGACGCCGCGCATGTGGAAGTCTTATATGATTCCGGCCCGGATGATCCCAATGCGCCGCGCGTTTGCACCAGCACCACGGATCCCAGCTCAATTAAACTGGGTGACCGCATCATTGTCCGCACGAAAGTAACCTACAAGCCCATCGTGCCGCTGATCAATCTCCCTACCCTCCCATTAGTGGCGGAAACGAAACGCACGCTGATTAAAGAACTGCCTGTTGGCCAGGCGCCAACAGCGGAAAGCCCTTGCCAGACGCAAACTACGTTGAACGCCGTGCCTGTGAGCTCTGTGACCGGCGAGCTGGTGAACTTTACAGCCAGCCTGACCAAAATAAAAGGCTATGGGATCAATCCGGCGGGACGGCTGAAAATTATGGTTGATCCGGCGGATGGCGTGCAGTTGGTAGACTGTCCGGCATACGTCGATGAGTTTGTGGATGGGTCTGACGGTGTGAGTTTCACGAATGCGAACCCCACATTCTCCACCGCCTGCAGACTCAGGTTCAATTCCGGTGGAACAAAGACAATCCGCGTGAATTACGACAGCAGCGATGTACACAGCAGCTGTTATATCAGCACAATCACCGATTTTGCCTATGAAGTTGGGCCGGCAGATACCGAGGTCAGCATCCAATATCCACCCATCATCATATCCGAAGCTCTGAAGCAAGTTCAGGTGAGAGTTTCTGTTAAGGCGCGTCCGCCCAGCAGCGCAATACCTGTTGGCAAGGTTCGTATCTATGATGCAAACCGGTCTGGGGTTAGCTGCGAGGCAGTCGTTGCGGCTGATGGAACGGCAAGCTGCCCAATTACTCTTCCCGAGGACGGTGATTACCGGTTTAAGGCAGAATATACACCGGATAACCCGAATGATTTCAACCCATCGGAGAAACTGGCTGACCATTTATACACATTCCCGCCTCCAGGGGAAGGCTGCCAGACGATGACTACGCTGAGCTCCAGTCCTCTAGGCTCTGTGACCGGCGAGTTGGTGACCTTTACAGCCAGCCTGACCAAAATTGGGGGTGATTCAACCAACCCGGCGGGACTGCTGAAAATTATGGTTAGCCCATCGCAAGGCGTGCAGTTGGTAGACTGTCCGGCATATGTCAGTAGTTTTGTAGGTGGGTCTGGGGGTGTGGGTTTTAACAATGCAGACCCCACATTCTCCACCGTCTGCAAACTCAGGTTCAATTCCGGAGGCCAGAAGACAATCCAGGTGAATTACGACAGCAGCTATGGCTCCTGTTATGACAGCACAATCACCGATTTTGTCTATAGCGTTGGGCCGGCAGATACCAGGGTCAGCATCGATAACCCGCGCGTCATATCCGAGACCCTGAGGCAGGTTGAGGTGTCGACCACTGTTGAGGCGCTTTCGACCAGCGCGATACCTGTTGGCAAGGTTCGCATCTATGATGTGAACCGGCCTGGGGTTAGCTGCGAGGCAGTCGTTGGGAGTGGTGGAAAGGCAAGCTGCACGATTACCCTCCCCGAAACCGGTAATTATCGGTTTAAGGCAGAATATACACCGGATAACCCGAATGATTTCAACCCATCGGAGAAACTGGCTGACCAGATATTCACATTCCAGCCGAGCTACTGTCCGTATGTTGTGAACGACAAAATTGTGTTTAATACCCAAGATACGACGAGTGGAGATTACTTCTACTTTGAAATCCAGAATCCTGGCTCATCCAAAGTCAAAATTACTGAACTGGATATTCAATGGCCGTATAGCACCTGGGACCCAATCATCAATCAGGTTCGTTTTGGCACTGGAAATGATGTGAAAAAATCCTGTTCAAGTGCCGGTGTTTGTATTTGGGAGGGCAAAAGTGGCACTCCACAGCGTTTGTTAGTCCCCAGCACTGATCCGAAGCAGTCTTTTACGGGAAAAGAATCGGACCGTGAAATTGGTAATAAGAGCAAGAAACAAATCCGGATGGCTTATTCAACAAACCTGCCAAACGGCGATTTTAGTGTCAGGGTCACTTTTGATAATGGATGTGTTCTGATAGCGGAAGGGACACGAAATGTATCCGGTAATTAAATCCGCGGAGGTATCATGTTCAGGTCTAGAAAGCATTTGATTAATATCTTAATTATTTTTATTACCATCCTGTCCTTTCTGTTAGCACCCTCTAAGGCTCAAGCTGCCGGTAATGTTATCTATGTAAATACGGAGAGGGACGAGATTAATTTAGAAGATGGGAAATGCTCGCTGCGAGAAGCAATTTTTGCAGCGAACCAAAATAAAGCCTTCGGTGGCTGCAAAGAAGGCAGTGGTGATGGTGTGGACACCATCTTAATTCCCAATGGCACATATATTTTAAAGATTAAGGGAATCGATGAGGATAATAATGCGCAAGGCGATTTTGATATTCTGGAAAGTGTAAGAATCCAAGCGCAAGATAGTAAAACAAAACCGATTATTGTTGGGGAAGGTATTGACCGCCTTTTCCATATCCATCCATCTGTCAGCGTATCCATCTCAAACCTGAAAATTACACGCGGCAGTGCTACCGGTGGAGCTATCCTTAACCAGGGTAATCTTAATATTAGCGGGGTCGTATTTTTCGATAATACATCAGGCGATGCAGGTGGAGCGATTCTAAATGAACAGGGAGCCAGTTTAGCTGTCAGTAATTCAACCTTTGATTTCAATAGGGCTTCAAAGGGTGGTGCGATATTTAATAAAGGCACGTTGACCATTAACCAAAGTTTATTCGTCCGAAATTCTGCCCCTCAAGGTGGAGCGATCTACAATAATCTCGGGTCAGCCTCTCTGGTTAATGTCTCCATCTTAACGAATATTGCTAAAGAAGGTGCAGGAATATACAGCACAGCTAGCGTGACAATATTAAACAGTACAATCGTTCGGAACACCGATGGTGTTGGAATTCAACTTCAAACCACAGCGTCAGGTTGGATGAAGAACAGCATAATTAGTGAGCATGGTAGCAACTCAAACTGCTTAATTATTGGCGGGGCGCGCAATAACTTCAAATCACAGGGCTTCAATCTGTTCGATAAGGTTGGATCAGGTGATGATTGTGTTGTGCATGCTAACGACATAACAGGTAAGAATCCTGAGCTTTCTCCTAAAGTTATCGCCTCATGGGGGACTGAAAGTCCTCTTCCCCTTCTTTCGGCATCTAGCCCGGCAATTGATGCCGGTTCCAATGATGGATGCCCGATAAGAGACCAGCAGGGGGACTTTCGGATGACAGACGGTAATAATGATAATATTTTCCAGTGCGATATCGGCGCATTTGAATATCCAGGCCCATTATCGCCTGATATATCCTTCACCTATCTGCCGGTACTCAGCCGGTGATCGGAATAATCAATCATCATTGTAATAAAGGACGGTAAGGAGGCAGCCGGCATGAAAATCAAGAAACTCCTTCACAGGCGCGAGCGAGGTCAAAGTTTCACCGAACTGGCCATTAGCCTTGTATTCTTGCTGGTTCTGTTCTCTGTTATTGTTGACCTGGGCCAGGCTTTTTACACGCTCAATACCCTGCGCGACGTGGTGCAGGAGACCGCCTCATTCGCTTCCATTTGCACCAATACCGATATTGTCCGCAAGCGGTTCATATCGAGCGCCAGCGAAGCCACATCGGTCAATCTTGATGACCTAAAGAATTCGCTCCAAATTTGTTACTTCAATCCCTCTGTGGGACCTGCCTGTATCACGAACCCGAAAGAGGGACACAGCGTCAAAGTGTCAATTGTGTATAAGCATAAGGTGATGGTGCCTTTTGTGAGCGAGTTCATTGGGAATAACAGCTTCTATAACATACCGGTTGAGGTGACCGATACAGTCTTGCAAACAGATAAGGCGCTTGTGAAGGGGGCTTGCAAGCAGCCTTAATATCATGAACCGTCTTCTTGACGCCGCCGAAAAAAGTGAGGAGTGGAGATGAAAGCACAACGGACTGAAAAAGGACAGGCAATTGTATTAATTGCATTGGCGCTGGTCGCAATGATTGGGTTTGGCGCGCTGGCGGTCGATGCAGGCCGCGATTACGCGGAGCGGCGCCGCGCGCAAAACGCCGCTGACACGGCAGCTTTTGCCGCGGCTTTTCATGCTTCTCAGAACAAAAACGCAACGAATGCCGAACTGGAAGCGATCGCGCTGGCTCAGGCGGCAGAGAACGGCTTTGTTCGCGACGCGAAAGTTGATATTGCATTTTATCACCCACCGATTGACCCGGATTATGCTACCCGGCCTGACGCGGACCGGTTCTACCAGGTCATTGTTTCCACAGCGGTCGCCCCGATCTTCAGCCAGGTCTTATCTCAGGGCGAGCGGTATATTCAGGTGGAAGCCATCGCCGAGGTGATTCCGAGCCGGTCGCTGACCGACGGGAACGCGCTGCATGCTGCCAGTAAAGATGCCTCGCCTGCCATGTGGTTTGCAGGCGGCGGCGGCGCAAAAGCAGATGTAGATGGAAATGTCACCGTGAACGGCGGGAATGTCTTTTCAAATTCAAGTGCTCTCGTTTCAGGCAGAATGAATGGGTCTGGAAAAATCACCGTTAACGGCGGTAACATCCTTGTGGTCGGAGGGTTCGACCATGTGGGTTCAGGCCTTATCTCACCGGCTCCAACTCCCAACGTTGCTCCCCAGGCACTCGAAGACCTGCCGGTTCCTGACTGCACAACGAGCGCATCTTTCCCTGAGCGCACATATACTAATCAACCGACGATGGAACCCGGCCTTTATAAGCAAAATGTGAAAATAAATAACGGCGATGTGCATCTTAAGAAAGGGATGTACTGCTTTAAGGATGGCTTTGATTTCAAAGGCGGGAGAATTTCATCCGACCCAGAAGGCGTGTTCCTGGTGGTGTTAGGTGGGGACATCTCGATTAATGGAAACAGCAATTCTGAACTTTATCGCCCGAATGGAATCGAAGACCAGGGCGGGACGATGTGGAGCGGGATGCTGATCTATGTCGCAGGCAATGGAGAGGTGAAGATCACCGGCGGAGCCTCTCTTGATATTGCCGGGACGATCTATGCGCCCAAATCACACTGCGACATCGGCGGAAATTCAAAGCCGGACACGATTCTTGGCTTTTCTTCCAGTGTTGTCTGCGACACGGTCAAGGTTCACGGCAGCGCGAAGGTGCAAATTAATTACCGCGATGAAGAGAACGCCCAGCTTCCGCCGAAGATCCAGCTCCACCACTAGCATTACAATTGGCGGTTTCTAGCAATCGGTGATTGCCAGTAACCGCAAGTGCCAGCAATCGGGGGCTGCCTGTGAAGAAAACAGGCAGCCCCTTTTGGGTTTAATAGCAGGTTTAGTCTAAAATTTCCGAAATAATACCTAACACCAGATATTAATATAACGATTAACAAAAAAGATTGTTACATCAAAAGGAATTATTGTTATAATCGATTCATCATTCATCCGATCAGTGAGATGTCTACACGGGGGATACGTATGAGAGGAAGACCATCATTATCGCAAGCGGCTGTCCGTAAAAGCATTCATCATTCATTTCATCGAAAGGAGTGGGCCGAATGAAAAGACAATCTTCTGAACGTGGTCAAGCAATTATTCTTATTGTATTCGCGATCATCGGCATGATGGGTTTCGCTGCCATGGCAGTTGATCTGGGCCATGTGTATTCTGAGCGCAGGCGCGCCCAAAATGCCGCAGATGCAGCGGCTTATGCCGCTGCATTTCAAGCTGTATCCGGGGCAAACCAGGCAAAAATTATAGAGGCGGGGATCAACTCTGCCATCGCAAATGGGTTTACGTCGGATGGCGCCAGTACAATTGTTGAGGTCAATCGCCCGCCGGTCTCAGGGACGTACAAGGATGAGGAGGATTATATACAGGTCTTAATCACCCAGCATGTGGAAATGCACTTTGCCAGGGTCTTCTACGGTGGGGAGGAATACCTGACCGTCGAAGCCGTAGCCTATGCACCTGACGCGACCAGCGTGAGCGCGGGAAATGTGCTGCATGCGACGAAAGCTGATGGAATTGGGATTGAAATTGACGGGAGCGTTAACCTCCATATCAAGGGCGGGAATCTCTATGCCAGAGATGATGTCGTGAAGAATGGAAATGGCAATGTTACGATATCCGGAGGGCGGGTCTTATACTCTGGGAGTAATTCAAAACCCTGGTCAAACCTTACCAGCGATTTAGATCCGCCAATCAAGCAGGTGCCGCCAATTGATATATCGCCTTTGCCTGAGCCAGCATGCCCGGCAAACAAGATCAGTTCAATTCCAGCATCCGGCATCCTGGAACCGGGGACTTATACTGTCTTGATTGAAATAAAAAATAAAGATAGCCAGTTGACCATGAAGCCCGGAATCTACTGCCTGGAGAAAGGCATAAAATCCAACGGAGGTCTCCTTACCGGCAGAGATGTGTTGATTGTACTGACGAAAGGCGCCAGCATTACAGGCAATGGAAATGGTGCGCTAAACCTGACTCGTGCCAGCGATATCACAGACGCTAACGGAAACCAGTGGGGCGGGATGCTGATCTATAACGCCGGTGGTGGATCGATCTCCCTCCTTGGTACAAACAATTCTCATTTTTCAGGAACCGTTTATGCGCCAAATTCCATGTGTGAAGTGGGTGGTGACAACAACACGATCGGATATGAGTCCAACTTCATCTGCAATTGGTTCAAATTCCACGGGAAGTACTTTGTCGTCGATTATAAGGCTCCAATGAATTACCAGCTTCCGCCCATGATCTCTCTGGTTGAATAAAAATGCGGCGCTGCTGTGGGGAATGGCCCCACAGCAGCGCCGGTTCATTATATCTGTCGGTTTGCAGCCGGCATCTACGCTATTCCAATATCAACTCGGTCCGCTCGACGCGGAAGGCAGCCGGATCGAAACCCAGCGCCAGCAGCACTTCTTCGGGCCGCCCGGTTGCGCGCTCTCGCGCGCTCAGATGCATATACAGGCCTGCCCGCCTGGTTTCTTCCTCGATATGCACATCGAGCTTCAACACCAGCGGGCGAAGGTTGTAGGGCTTGCCGCGCCGTTCGCGGGGCAGGGCAGGCGCTTCGAGCAGCGCGCTGATCTTTTCCTTCAACGCCTCAACGTCGATTGGATCGAGCGGCAGCGCAATGAACTCCGCCGACTGCACCTGCGTTTGCAGGGCGGGCAGGCTCAGCGGAACGATCTCTGCGCGGTTGATTACAAGCCCGGGCGGCGCGGAAGCCTGAATCTCGGCGATCATCTCCGGCAGGCGTTCGCGCGCTTCGTCTTCACCTGCTTGAATCCAAAAATCGGCGATCTCTTTGCGGCTGAGAAAGCCAAGCGGCAGCGCGCTGGCCAGGTGCAGGCGCGGGTGCGGTCGAAAGCCCTGTGAATAAGCCAGCGGAACGCCGGCCCGGCGCAGGGTGCGCTCCCAAACGAGGTGCATATCCAGGTGACTGACGTAACGCAGCCCGTCCTGCTGCGCATAGGTTAGCCGAATGCGGGTGAGCTGCGGCTCGGCCTGCGGCCGGGTGGTTGTCTTTTCAATTTGCGTCATTTTACACCTTCTGCTGCAGCGGTAACGGCGGCTGCGCGCCGCACGCGCCCTTTCACCGGCGGGCATTTCCATGCTTCGTCGGGTAGAGCAGCGCGCACATCATTGAAGGTGGGCAGGATGCCGCAAGCGTAGCACTGCTGGCGGCAGTCACCGCGGGTTTGTCCGACCTGGCTGCGCCGGTACTCTTCTTTCAGATAATTGATGCGCACTGCTGCGCTGATGTGCTGCCAGGGCATCGTTTCATCGAGCGACCGCTCGCGGTGGCTGTAGAATGTCGGGTCGATGCCGCAGTCGTTGAAGGCCTGTTTCCAGATTTCAATCTTGAAACCCTCCTGCCATGCGTCGAACTTGCTGCCCAACTGCCAGGCCCTGTGGATGACTGCCCCGGTTCGCCGGTCGCCGCGTGAGAGCCACGCTTCGTGCAGGGTGATGTCCGGTTCCACCCAGGTCAACTTGAATCCCGATCCGCGCAGGGCTTTGCGCAGCAGGTCTTGCTTGGCGCGGATCTGATCGACCGAGTCGCACGAAACCCATTGGAAAGGCGTGTGCGGCTTGGGAATGAAGGTGCTCACCCCGGCGTGTACCTTTGCGCGCCCGCCCACAATCTTTCGACCTTCGCGCAGCACGGCATGGCAAACGTCGATGATCGCCTGAACATCTTCCAGCGTTTCGTCAGGATGCCCGATCATGAAATACAGCTTTACGGTGGTCCAGCCGTGCGAGAAGATCTCGCGAACTGTTTCGAGCAGTTGTTCGGTGGCGATCGGCTTATTGATCCGCTGCCGCATGGTCTCAGAAGCAGCCTCTGGCGCAAGCGTAAAGCCGCCGCCCGG
>Ga0134094_1000997_pt1 | contig 30343 bp, 35 predicted proteins | sample 5_1taG_FD_94458 | JGI IMG/M metagenome (GOLD analysis project Ga0134094, IMG submission 94458) | Switchgrass degrading microbial communities from high solid loading bioreactors in New Hampshire, USA - 5_19_20_110_A1 metaG | ecosystem: Engineered > Bioreactor > Semi-continuous > Anaerobic >... | reverse complement strand
TTGGCGCCTTTGTCCAACTCGAGGATGCTGTAGACGGTCTGATCCATATCTCCCAACTTGCCGACCGACGGGTGGCCAAAGTGGAGGATGTAGTTAAGGTTGGAGAGATGATCAGTGCTAAAGTTATTGAATGCAAACCAGAGGAAAAAAGAATTAGTCTCAGTATCAGAGAAATGATAGCCGATGCCCAGAAAGCAAGCGACCAGGAAGCGATGTTGAACCAACCGGAGGATATAAAAATAACTATTGGTGACGCAATTGGCAACATTGAGCAAGACAAATAGTAACAATAAGAATCAGCCCTTTAATGACTTCTTGCTTTGAGCAAGAAGTCATTTCTCATAAAGTAATATTATTGGCAGGGGGCTAATTGAGATATGGCTCAGAAAACTAAACCGGGAAAGCCTGATCTAATACTGTTGTTTGCCGCCGTATTTTTGTTGGCTATTGGACTTATCATGGTTTTGAGCGCGAGTTCTTTGTTTTCTTTTAAGCAAACAGACAATTCTTTTTATTTGTTTTTTAAACAATTGAGATGGGCATTAATAGGTAGTATTGCCGCTTTTGTCACTTTTCTTGTTCCATACAAATATTGGAAAAAAGTTTCCGGTTTAGGGGTTTTGATAAGTATTGTCCTGTTATTATTGCTTAGATACAGCGATCTTGCCGTTACTGAAAAAGGTTCAACCAGATGGTTGGAGATAATGGGACTTTCCATACAGCCTTCAGAAATTGCCAAACTTGCCCTAGTTCTTTTTTTGGCCTATATTTTATCTCGTTATCCAGTTAAGAAACTTACCGATGCTTTGTTCCCGCTGTTTGTTATGGGGGTTATTATGGTTTTGGTCTACAAACAGCCGGATTTAGGCACTACTGTTGTTATTGCGCTGGCTGGCGGGGCAATGCTTTTAATGACTGAGCTTAACATACTATATTTTTTGACGGCAGCACCGGTTTTGGGAGCCATCTGTTTTTATCTTATCCGTCATGAGGCATATCAATGGAATAGAATCTTAGGATGGCTTTACCCTTGGGAATATGCCACCACTTACGGTTGGCAAAGTGTAAATGCTCAAATTGCTTTTGGTTCCGGCGGACTGTTCGGTATTGGTATTGGCCGCAGTGCAGCTTACGGCTCACTTCCGGAAAACTATACCGATACCATCTATGCCGTTATCGGCCAGGAATTTGGTTTTTTTGGTACTTGCATTGTTTTAGTAGGTTTTGCAGTGTTAATCAGCAGGGGCTACATAATTTCCAGGCAATGCCCGGATAGTTTTGGCAGGCTATTGGCTTTTGGAATCACAACTATGCTCGCGGTTCAGACCGCAGTTAATCTTTGTGTGGTAACAGGTTTGCTGCCGGTAACTGGTATTACCCTGCCTCTTATTTCTTACGGAGGTAGTTCTTTACTTATAACTATGGTTGAAATTGGTATACTTTTAAATGTTTCAAGATATCGCAAAACAACTGCGGAAAACAGAATAACCAGCTATAGCGAATATAAGTTTAAAAGTCGAGGGATGAGTGTATCTTGAGAAAAGGTTTGATTGTGAGCAAAGTATTGGAACACAGCATTGCTGCAGAGATGGACATAGAAGCCGGAGATATTGTTCTGGCAGTAAATGGTTGCCCGGTTAACGATATTTTAGATTTACAGTATCACACGGCCGACAATGAGTTTACTCTGCTGATTGAAAAACAAAATCAGGAGGTTTGGGAACTTAAAATCGAAAAAGAACCCGGGGAATTTCTGGGGATTGAAATTGATGCTATCGGAACAGAAGGATTGAAAAAATGTGCCAATAATTGTATTTTTTGTTTTATCAGCCAGTTACCGCCGGGGATGAGAGACTCACTTTATGACCGGGATGATGATTATAGACTTTCTTTAACCCAGGGAAGCTATATAACCCTCACAAACCTTCGGCCTCAAGATATTGAACGAATCAAAACTCTTCATATCAGCCCTCTTTATATCTCGGTTCACGCTTGGGACAGTGCCGTGCGGGCCCAATTAATGGGGAACCCAAAGGCAGGAAATCTTCCGGAACAAATCCGAATGCTAGCGGAAGCGAGGATAACACTCCATACCCAGATTGTTTTGGTTCCGGGATATAATGACGGGAAAGTATTGGAAGAGACAGTGCAGGAGCTGGCTCAATTATATCCTGCGGTTCAGTCTATAGGGGTAGTACCGGTAGGGTTGACCAAATTCAGGGCTGGCCTGCCCAAATTACGAACGGTTAGCCCCAAAGAAGCGGCTCAAATATTGGATCTAGGCATAGCCTGGCAAAAAAGTTTTCGAACTCGGACCGGTAGAAATTTAGTCTATTTTTCAGATGAGTTTTATTTCTTAAGCGGTCGAGATTTCCCGCCGATAGATGAGTATGATGATTTCTCCCAATTAGAGAACGGGATTGGATTAACCGTTAAATTCAAGGAGGAGGTTGAGTCACACCTTTCTTTTCTTCCTCGAGCAATACATGAAAAAAGAATGGTTCATCTCGTAACCGGTGTCCTGGCAGCTGATTTTTTTCAAAAGCTATGCAATCAATTAAAAGAAATCACTGGCATAAATATTACAGTCCATCCCATTGTCAATAGATTTTTCGGTCCTCAAATAACCGTGGCCGGGCTTTTAACTGCGCGGGACATAGCTGCTCAGATTAATGATTTAGAAGGGGATTATTTTTTAATCCCGAAGGTAATGCTAAAAGCCGATGAAGATGTTTTTTTGGACGGTTACAGTGTAGATTGGTTGGCTCGGAAAATTAACGGTCAAGCAATAATTGTAGAAAACAACGGGAAAGCATTCCTGGAAGGAGTTTTAAGAAAGCGGATCGGGGGTGTAGCATAAGTGAGTAAACCGTTAGTAGCTATAGTGGGACGTCCCAATGTTGGTAAATCGACTCTTTTCAATAGAATAGTCGGCGGTATGGTGGCTATAGTGGAGAATACTCCCGGGATCACGCGGGATAGGTTATATTTTGATGCTGAATGGCAAGGAAAAAAATTTACCTTAATCGATACTGGCGGGATTGAATTTAAAGACAAAACGACTCCATTGTCCTCCCAGATGAAGCAGCAGGCTGAAATAGCCGTGGAAGAAGCGGATGTGGTATTATTTTTAGTGGACGGAAAAACCAGGGTTACCCCAGATGACGAAATGATTGCCAGGTATTTGCGACAGGCCGGTAAACCAGTTATTTTGGTTGTCAATAAAATCGAGCATTTTGACAGTTTTGAAAGCGAAGCACACGAGTATCTGTCCTTAGGATATAGAGATCCGATTCCGGTATCCGCTGTACATGGTATGAATATCGGGGATTTGTTGGATGCCATTATCTCTCATTTCCCGGATGAGCCGCAAGAAGAAATTGATCCCGATATTATAAAAATTGCCGTTATTGGCAGGCCAAATGTAGGAAAATCTTCAATAGTCAATAAATTATTGGGGGAGGAACGGGTAATTGTCAGCGATATTCCGGGTACAACCAGGGATGCTGTTGATACTCCGTTTACCTACGAAAATAGACAATATATTTTAATTGATACAGCCGGAATAAGAAGAAAGAAAAAAATTTCCGAAGTTACCGAAAGTTACAGTGTAATACGTTCCTTTAGGGCTATTGAGCGTAGCGATGTTGTCCTAATGGTGCTTGATGCCACCGAAGGTGTTACCGACCAGGACAAAAGGATTGTGGGTTATGCGCATGAAAAAGGCAAGGGTATAATATTAATAATAAATAAATGGGATTTAATAGAAAAAGATGACAAAACTATCAATAAGTTTGAAAAAAAAATTAGGGAAGAACTGGCTTTTGTCGATTATGCACCTACCCAGTTTGTTTCGGCTAAAACAGGGCAGAGAATCAACAAAATTATGGATTTAGTAGAATTTGTGGCGGAACAAAACAGTCGTCGCATCTTAACAAGTACTTTAAACAGTGTGCTTCGGGAATGGGTGCATTTAAATCCCCCACCTTCGGATAAAGGAAAAAGGTTGAAAATCCTTTATGCTACCCAACAAGGTGTTCAACCACCGACATTTATCTTTTTTGTCAATGATCCAGAACTTGTTCATTTCTCTTATAGTCGCTATCTTGAAAACCAATTAAGAAAAAATTTCGGTTTTGAAGGATCTCCTTTAAGGCTAATCATGAGAAAAAGAGAAGAGGAGAATGATTGATCACTATGCTCACTTATAAGCTTTTTATTTTCTTAGTTGCATATTTACTTGGCACAATTCCATCCGCCTTTCTTGCCGGTAAAATAAAGAAAATAGATGTCCGCAAGTTGGGCAGCGGTAATATAGGCGCGACCAATGCTTATCGACTGTTGGGGAAAAAATGGGGTATTGCTGTTTTGGCAGCCGATGCTGTTAAAGGAGGCTTGGCCGCTTATTTGGGACTTATATTTTTTGGGACCTGGGGAGGATTAGCCGGAGGTATATTGGCTTTGCTGGGCCATACTTTTAATCCTTGGTTTGGCTTTAAACCCAGTGGGAAGGGAGTTGCCAGCGCACTTGGTATTGTATGTGTATTAATGCCCAAAGTGATGGTAGTGGGCGTTTGTGTTTTTGTTGTTACAGTAGCTATCAGCAGGTTTGTCTCCCTTGGTTCGGTCCTGGGAGCGTTGGCAGTGATTATTACGGCTTTAGTTTTTCGGGAAGAGCTTCCTAATATTATCTTTGCTATAATCGGTTGTTCCCTTATTGTGATTAGGCATATAGGCAATTTAAAAAGAATTGCCAATGGTACGGAGCCTAAGTTCGGTCAAAAGCATGATAGTAAAGATAGGAAGTGATGAGATGAAAAAAACCGCTGTATATGGGGCAGGAAGCTGGGGAACGGCCATAGCTCTTCTTTTGGCTAGGGCCGGTCATCAAGTTTCACTTATCGGAAGGAACCAAGAAAAAATCAACACCATGAAAAACAGGAGGGAAAACACTTACTATCTTCCCGGGGTAACTCTACCGGATATGATCATGCCTTCGATCGACTTACAGGATATTGACGCCGATGTAGTATTCTTGAGTGTGCCATCGCATACGGTAAGGGAAAGTTGCCGTTTAATAAAACCGTTTTTGCGTCCAAATTGTATCATTGTTAATACGGCTAAAGGGTTGGAAGAAAAAACTTATCTTAGACTTTCCCAAGTAATAGCCCAGGAACTTCCCGACCACCCGCTGGCAGTCTTATCAGGACCCAGCCACGCCGAAGAGGTGGGTAAGGACGTGGTGACAGCCGTTGTTGTCGCAGCTCAGGATATAAAAACCGCGGAAACGGTCCAGGATTTGATTATGACTCCCAAATTCAGAGTATATACCAATCATGACTTGATTGGTGTGGAGATGGGCGGAGCATTAAAAAATATTATTGCTCTTTGCACAGGAATATTGGAAGGCATGAATCCCAGGGATAATACCAGGGCTGCCTTAATCACCAGAGGATTGGCTGAGATTACCAGATTGGGTGTAGCCATGGGCGGGAAACTCGAAACATTTTATGGTTTGGCGGGAATCGGTGATTTGATTGTAACTTGCACGAGTTCTCACAGCCGGAATTTAAGGGCCGGTAGGGCTCTTGGTGCAGGTAAATCATTGGATGAAGTTTTGAAAGAAGTTGGCATGGTTGTGGAGGGAGTTAGGATAACCAAGATTGCTTATGAATTAAGCCAACGCCTGAATATCGCTATGCCTATTACTGAGAAGGCCTATAACGTGCTTTTTAACAATCTAAGTCCCCATGAAGCATTAGTGGAGTTGATGATGCGAGGTAAAAAACACGAAACCGAGGTTAGAGAATTCCTCGGTAAAGGACAATAAGTGATTTCTCTGAAACCATGGCACCTTTACGGGTGTCATTTTTTTATATCCTGGGCATAAATATTTAGACATAATTAACTTTTTATTTAAATATACATATAGTGCCTGAGGTGCTAGTCCTGTACCTACTAATACAGAATACCGGGGGTAGATTTTAGGTCCTTACTACCAAGGACAGCACAACTCAAAAGGAGGGAAAAACTCTATGCAAAATTTTAATATTTTCAGCGATATTGCTGAACGAACGGGAGGGGATATTTATTTCGGTGTTGTGGGTCCCGTAAGGACTGGAAAATCTACATTTATTAAGCATTTCATGGAACTTCTGGTCCTTCCCAATATTGCCAATGTATTTGAGAGAGAAAGAGCACGGGATGAGCTTCCACAAAGCGGAGCTGGAAGGAGAATTACTACTACCGAACCTAAATTTATCCCTTCCGAGGCGGTTGAAGTCATTTTGAAAGATACTATTCGTATGAATGTTCGCTTGGTAGACTGTGTCGGTTATTCGGTTGAAGGTGCTTTGGGGTATGAAGGGGAAGAAGGCGAAGAACCTCGTATGGTCCATACTCCATGGAGCGAAGAACCTATACCTTTTCAGGAGGCTGCCGAAATCGGAACCAGAAAAGTAATTACCGACCATTCTACCTTGGGGATAGTTGTGACCACGGATGGTACTATTTCCGACATCCCCCGAGAAAACTATATTCAAGCTGAGCAGCGTGTTATTGAAGAATTAAAGGAATTGGGCAAGCCATTTATTGTAATTCTCAATACCACCAGGCCTTATGCGGAAAATACCCTGGAGTTGGGGCGTTTGCTGGAAGAGACCTATCAAGTGCCGGTAATTCCTTTGGATTGCATGCAAATGAATTTGAACGATATTTCACAGGTCTTGGAAGAACTTCTTTACGAATTCCCCGTATCCGAGGTAAATATTGAACTGCCTAAATGGGTAGAAGAATTAGAGCTTAATCATCCGATCAGAGCCAGTTTTGAAGAAGTAATTCAAAAAGCGGTTGCCAATATTAAAAAAATAAGAGATTTAGATAGTGCCTTGGATATTTTGGCAGAGTGTGAACATGCTAAAGATGTTATTCTCAAAGAAACAAACTTAGGTACCGGTCGGGCTGAAATTCAGATTACTACTGAAAACGACTTATTTAAGCAAGTACTTGAGCAGCTTACTGGAGTGGAAATCGAAGGAGAACATACTTTGCTTAGAATGATTCTTGATTACAGCAAAGCAAAAAAAGAGTGGGATAAACTTTCTAAAGCCTTTGAAGATGTACGCACCAATGGCTATGGAGTAGTTACTCCTCAATTGGAAGAGATGCTTTTGGAAGAACCGGAATTAGTCAAGTCCGGTGGACATTATGGTATTAAATTAAAAGCAAGTGCTCCTTCTTTGCATATTCTGAGGGCTGATGTTACCACAGAGATCACTCCGTTGATCGGTACGGAAAAACAAGCTGAAGAACTGGTTAAATATATTCTGGATGAATTCGAGTCTGACCCTCAGAAAGTGTGGAGTTCCAATATTTTCGGTAAATCATTGCATGACTTGGTTAGAGAGGGTATTCAAAACAAACTATATAAAATGCCAAGTAATGTACAGGCTAAACTGCAGGATACCTTGCAGCGGATTGTAAACGATGGACATGGTGGCCTGATTTGTATCATTATTTAGGGTATTCCTCTAAAAAGGAATACCCTAAGCTTCACCGTTTGAGTCCGGGATAGCTATTGTCAAGTGGCTTCTCAAATGCTTATAATACAAGCAGGGTATGTGCAAGAATCTATCAAGGGGAGAAGTCATTGGCTACACAAAAAAAAGATTTTCTCTTGGTTAATAAGGATATTCTGCCGGAAGCCATAGTAAAAACGGCTCTGGCTAAAGAGTTGTTGGCTAAGTTTGATGCTTTAACTGTTAATGAAGCATGCGAACGGGTAGGAATAAGCAGAAGTGCTTTTTATAAGTACAAAGACGGGGTTTTCCCATTTTATGAAGCTAGTAAGGTCAAAATTATAACTTTGTCTTTGCTCCTGGTTGATCGAGCAGGGGTATTATCCGATGTTCTTAATTATATTGCTTCTGTCAAGGGCAATATTTTAACTATCAACCAGGGAATTCCTCTTCAAGGTATTGCCAACGTTTCCATATCTATTGAAACAGAGGGCATGGAAGAAACGGTGGAGAGTTTACTGAGTAATATGAGTGAGATAGATGGAGTTTGCAAGGTAGAACTTATTGCCAAAAACTAAGTAAAAAAAATTTGAAAAACAATTATTCTATATCTGCGGGGTAGTGATTTTCTTTTTGCCCGGTAGGGGCTTGCCGGAATACAGATGGATGAGCAAGCCATTTTATTAAATAGGAAGTAACAATACCATAGAGAACATTATGCCAAATTGCCGAATATCCTGTCTTGGTTAAGTGGGGCGTAACTTTATAAATACCCAGCCGCTGCCCTATTATGTATAGGGCCTGCCATGTAAACAACCCGGATAGTGAACCCTTGAGTAGAATAAAGTCCAGGCCTGCCTTTTTATAAAAAGGAACCAGCAAAACACCGATCATACTCCCATTCAATAGATGAGCCATCAGGCCGAGAGCATAGTTTTTGGGCTTTTTTGTTTTATTTGATTTCATAAATAAAGAGCCGGCAACATTGGCGTAGCGTATCTCCGTTTTTTTTCTGCGATAAAGAAGAGAATTAGAGATTGTCATTACTATACTGCCTATTAGTCCTGTTGCAGCTCCTAATACCACCGAATCTTTAATAAATTTACCTCGTTTCAATAGCTTCCAAATTTGATTATATTTTATGGGCACCATATCAAAAACACTCCTTGGCAAATCTAGTATTAACTTTAGGATTTCCCTGAAAAAAGCTTAATACTACAGAAACATTATGGTATTTCTTAGAATTTTTTGTTTTATAATGATTACCGGCGAGCCTTTTAAGTAAAATGATTTTATATTTAAAAAACTAACTTGATTTTTTAGAGTCTGTATGATAAATTATATAGGTGTCTCAGGAGAATTCATTTATATAGCGGGGCGTAGCTCAGTTTGGCTAGAGCGCTACCTTGGGGTGGTAGAGGCCGCACGTTCAAGTCGTGTCGCTCCGACCATGAAAATTAAGGGGTTGCAAGGATTTGCGGCTCCTTTATTTTTTTATTTCTTGCCCAACATATTTTTTTTCAACCATTGGTTAAAATGTTTAATCTAACAACTCGCTCATTTTTTCAATTGCCTGGCGTTGCATGCTGGCCAGAACATGGCCATAACGCCAGGTAATTTTTCCTTCGGAATGGCCTGATTATGCCTTAAGGGGAGGGTGGGAAATGACATAATGCCTATAAAGACCATCGCCATATACTATAAATGTGGACACGAATGGATGAAAATAGAAATATAATAACTATTAAGAAAAATGTCCTAAATATGGTAATGAAGTAACAATATTTCAATACGGTAACAAAGTTTTTTTGCCCGGGTGTTGGTAAGGTGCCAAAGTAAACTCACTCATGGAGGTGGGGAGATGTCAGAACAAGAAGTAGCTCGTTTACAAGAAAATATCAAAACCTTATTTAAAGATGTGGATGAGCTTAAAAAAGATATAAAAGAAATAAAAAAGCAATTAGCCAACCGGTTGCCGCTCTGGGCGACGGTCCTTATATCGTTACTGACTGGTATCATAGGGTGGCTGGTATAACAGACGGGGAGGGATCGAAATGATATTACCCATGAAAAATGCGACAATAACACTCCCATATAAATCTCAACCGCCTGCTGGGATTAACTATGAAAAAGGTTACCACTCAGGTATTGACATGGTCTCCGATGAGCGGGCGATCTACGCTCCCGTATCAGGAACAATTATAGCAAGAGGGCACGATCCCCAGGGCTGGGGAAATTATGTGATCCTCAGGAGTGGGGATTATGACTTGATATTTGCTCATCTGCAATCATCCAACGTAATATACGGCCAGGAGATAAAAGAGGGAAATAAAATCGGCATAATGGGAGCAACTGGTCAAGTAACGGGGGCGCACCTACACTTTGAAGTTAGAAAAAGGCCTTGGAATTTAAGAAATGACGTTAATCCAGCCGAATGGCTTGGGATTGAAAACAAGAGGGGTCCGGTGACAGAAATTAAAAAGAAAGCTGAGGATGATAATGTGGATAAGCTTGATATATACGCTGATGGTGACATTGGGCGGCTTTAACCTATAGCCAGGCACATGGCATACCCATGGTGAGAGCAAATGAAGATGGTTTAGAAGCAGTTATAAAGAAATATCCAGCAAAGAAATATTATCTTATTGGTTTTAAAGGCCAAGACACTCCAGAAAGGAAGTATTTTAGCGGGAAAAACAGACTTGAAACAGCAAAAGAAGCCCTTAACAGTTAGGTGTTCCATCATGAGAAAGAACCTTTTTCAAAGTTAATAGTGGCTTTAGTTATTTTACTAAACACCGGCTTTACTGTCGGTGTTTAGTAGTGTATTAATAGATGGCAGCAAGCCAATGGCCTTAATCGCCGCCTGGTTTGCCTTTACCACATATTTTTTATCAGAGATACCTACATTTTCCCTATTACTGGTTCGGATTTGAAAGGTATGCTGCCGGATTATTTGTTATTGCTTTTTTTTGAATTTTATTGCCAAGTTTTGAAATTAACAGAGAAGTGGTAAGGCCATACAAAGCATGAGAAGCAACATAAGAAAGATTACTGGTTGCATCCGGGGGTTTAACTTTGTTGTTAGGGAATCCGCTAAGAAGTGCCGTTGCTATAGCACCATAAGTTACCCCGTAAAATATACCCTTTCCGATTAGATTATCGGTACCTTTTCTTGAAAATAATTCTGTCATGATCACCCCGCCTAAAGAGCTTAACCCTAGCGACATCATTATTCCGAGAATATTTCCGCCTCTTGAGCGAGCTTGTTTTTTGGAGGATACCCACACGCCGGAGGCAGCTTGCGTATAACTACGCTTGGATATCCCCAATTTTAATGATATGCGGTCAAAAAGGATCAATACCAAACCGCCAATTAAGCCGCTTATTATTCCTAGGGATTGCCTGTCATTGATTTTCTTCATAATTTATTCTCCTAATTATTTTTCTATTCTATAAATACTTTTTTTATTTTTTCCATTAGCGTTCAGTTTATTAGCTTAAAACCTATCCAAAATAAGGAACAAATAAATAATAAATCAAAAAGGGGATTAGCACCTTGAAACCTTTTAATACCAAGGAAAAAATGATTGTTTGGGATACTTTAAAATCTTAGAAACCCAAAATTTTGTTCAATATAACCTTGTGGTGGTAGAGACCGCACGTTCAAGTCGTGTCGCTCCGACCATGAAAATCACAGAGTTGCATGAAATTGCAGATCTTATTTAGTTATAAAATGATAGTCCCATCTTACTTCGGTTATTTTGGAGTTGGGGGCAAAAATAATGAACGAAAGAAAATCTTTAAAAGCCAATTCTAATCGTGAATGATTGGTACTGATTGGTTCTTAACATAAGATATATCTCATAACTGTGATTGACAATCTGGAGAATTTTATAAAATAAAAATTAAGGACTGTATAAACCAACAGGAAAGAGGGATGTGAAGAAAAAGCCCAATTAAATTTAGAGAGCTCAATATTTAGGACTGATCATAGTCCATAAATAGGGGGCGACGTAATGGATGCCAGGGATATTAAGTGTTGATTTCGATTATTTTATCGATGTTTCTTCAAAAGAAAGAGATTTATATTTTCCACGAATTAGTGAAAAAATTCCTCTTACTAAGTATAAATATCTATGGGAAAAAAGATATTCAAAATTTCCAATGCTCAAAAAATTAGGAGTAAGAGAAAACTATTATTTTTAAAAAAATTTCTCATGTCATTAAGTACGAGAGAGGTTTTTTTATATAGAGCCGAGAGCCATAAAAGTATAAAAAGAATAATAGATATGATACCATACAACTTACCATTAAGAATCATAAACATCGATTTTCATCACGATTACTATCACTATTATAGTGGTGAGGACAAATACAATTGCGGTAATTGGTTAAGAAGAGTGATTGAAGAAAGACCGGAAACGAAAGTGAAATGGATTAGAAGAAAAGATTCCCAGCTATATAGTTTGGAAGGGATATTTCCATTTGAGCATACAACTGATATAAAAACCATTTTAGACGAAGGGTTCGATTATGTTTTTATTTGTAAAAGCCCTGAATGGAGCCCGCCTCATTTAAGCAATAAATTTGAAGAGTTAGCTTGGTCGACGCTGAGGGGCAAAACGGCTTATGGTTATAATCAATCAAAATCAGTGGTTATTTATGGGGATATGCTACTGTTAAAGAATGCATGATAGAAATATATAATCTGGATGATATATAATTGAGGGGAAATAATAATATTATGGTAGGGGCTGCAGGTTAGTCTGCAGCATTTTTTGTTTGGTCTAACATTAACGCGGAGCAAAAAAATGGCAACGAGGAGGAAAATTGAGTTACATCTAAAGTGGACATGGAATATGTTAAAAGAGGGTTGATAAAAAGGGCATGAAGCAAGAAAGAGGTGATAAAAAATTTTGAATGGGTTGGTACACCAAACTTTAGTTCAGAAAGAAAGGGACGTAAACCTATTGCCATAGTGAATCATATTGCGGCCGGTCTTTATCCGGGTTGTTTAACTTGGATGCAGAATCCTAAGTCTCGAGTTAGCGCCCATTATTTGACGGTGAAACAGTTCGAGCCCACCCTTTGACTGCATAAGCAACTTGTAGATAAGTGGGGAATACCGGTAGATGTAGATAATGACCATATCGTAGGCCATTACCGATCGACAGTGTAAACCGTTCGAATGATCCTGGGACAAAGTTCCCTTGGAGACAATTGTTTGAAGATTAAAGAGGTGACAATATGCTTGACAAGCTTGTAATATATGCTGATGGTGACATTGGTGCCGCTATAACCTATAGTCAGTTCTATGGCATACCAATGGTAAGGGCTACCAGGGATGCACTTGAAAGTGTCGTTAAAAAATATCCGGCGAAAATAACGTATTTTTTTGGCTTTCAGGGCAAGGATAATCCTGAAAGAAAATATTTTACCGGGAAAGATAGATTGGAAACAGCCAGGAAAGCCTTAAACAGTTAGGTGTTCCATTATGAAGAAGAATTTTTTTTCCAAACTGATAGTGCTCCTGGTAATCATGCTTAATATCGGTTTTGCGATCGGCGTTTTGTACGTTTTTTTAAAAGTTGGCAGCGAACCAACGACTCTAGTAACTGCGTGGTTCGCCTTTACCACAGGTGAGCTGTGGATGTTGGCCGGCATCAAAAAAAATAAAATAAGACAGGAAAGTAAAGATGATTATTAAAAAATTTGAATATAAAATTTTTCTTGTTTAAGCAGGGAAATGTGAGTTTAATGTGGAATGACGCTTATAACTTAAAGTAACAAGCGTCATTTTTGTAATTGCGTAACCTTTAGCAAAAGAAGTCGGAGGTAGTCATGTACAAAAAGATTAATGCCATGTTTTTTAGTGCTACAGATACTACTAAAAAAGTTGTCTGTACGCTTGCTAAAGAGATATCGATCAATATTTCGCAAGACAACAGAATTAACATTATTGATTTTACCTTACCTGAAGCCAGGGCGAAAACGGTCACTTTTACGGAAGAGGACTTGGTCATATTTGGGGTCCCGGTCTATGCCGGCCGGGTTCCCAATGTTTTGGTTAAATATATAGCCAGTGTTCAAGGTCAGGGTGCCTGGGCCATACCAGTCGTGGTTTACGGCAACCGTGACTATGACGATGCCTTAATAGAATTGAAAGATATTTTGGAAGGTTGTGGCTTCAAAATTGTAGCTGCTGCAGCTTTTATCGGCGAACATGCTTTTTCCAATGTTTTGGCCAAGGATAGACCCGATGAAAAGGATCTGAATAAAGCTTGTGAATTTGCCTATCATATTTGCCAAAAACTAAAAAACCCGGGGAACATCACCCAAGTTACTGTAAAAGGGAACCGACCTTACAGACATTATTATATGCCTAAAAATAAAGACGGTCAGCCTGTGGATATCCGTAAAGTAAAGCCAAAAACCAACAACAACTGCACACACTGTAAACTTTGTGTCAGCCTTTGTCCTATGGGGTCAATTGATGCGGAAAATGTTTCTATCTTAAACGGTATCTGCATTAAATGCGGGGCTTGTATTAAAAAATGCCCTTCTCAGGCAAAATATTTTGATGACAGCGATTACTTAAGACACAAAGAGGAATTGGAAATTGAATTGACAGACAGAAAAGAGCCAGAGTTGTTTTTATAAAATTGTATAACTGGAAAAGTCATGCATAAAATTGCTAAATTTTAGTGGTATATACTAAATACAGAAGATACTATTTTTAAGGTTAGGAGTGATAAATATGAAAGTAGTTGCCTTCAATGGCAGTCCGAGAAAAGAGGGAAATACATACCAGGCAATAAAAATGGTTGCAGAAGAGTTGGAAAAAGAAGGCATTGAAGTTGAGATTGTCCATGTTGGAGATAAAGTTGTCAGGGGTTGTCGGGCCTGTAATTTTTGCGTCAAAAACAAAAGCGAAAAATGCGTGACTGATGATGACCAGGTAAACGAATGGATTCAGAAAATGATTGCTGCCGATGGAATAATTCTGGGTTCTCCGGTTTACTTTTCGGGTATTTCTGGAACTATGAAATCGTTTTTGGACAGAGCTTTTTATATTGCCGGCAACGGCTTACTTAAGTCCAAAGTAGGGGTTGCTGTCGTTGCCGTTCGTCGTTCCGGGGGAGTAGCAGCTTTGGATCAGTTAAATCATTACTTGCATTATGCTCAAATGGTTGTGCCATCCTCCAACTACTGGAACGTTATTCATGGACGGGTACCGGGAGAAACGGACAAAGATGAAGAAGGCAAGCAAATAATGAGAATTTTGGGTAGAAATATGGCCTGGCTTCTAAAATTGATTGAAAACGGCAAGGGAACAGTTGCCGGACCGGAGCAAGAAAAGAAGGTATTTACCAATTTTATCCGTTAAATATTACTGAAGATTGCCTAATACATTATTGTTTCACCTAATAAGCAGCACTCTTGACTCTACCGAATCAAGAGTGTTTTATTTGACTATGCTTAAAAAATTGACTCCGAATTAGCACTATGGTGTTAACAGCGATATGTTTTTATTAAAAAGATACAGAGTCCAACAAGTTTCGCAGGGGCTGAATGATATAATTGATTTTGATTTGGAATATTATAACATCATTGAGATTATTGTCTGGAGGCAGGATACTTATGGCCAGGATTTTAGTGGTTGAGGATAATCCAACAATCGGAATGGTAATAAAAATGGCCTTAACAGACAAAGGACACCAGGTTGAAATTATGGGAAGTGCGCAAGAAGGATTAAACCACATGGAAAATGGAGAAATTCCTGATTTAGTATTTACTGACTTAAATTTAAAAGGAATGAATGGACGTGAATTAATAAAAAGAATGCGAAGCAACCAAAGGTTGAACCATATTCCGACCGTAATAATAACAGGTAATGTACCCAGCCCCGATATTTTACCCCATAAAGAAGAATATCAAGGACTGCTTATCAAACCTTTTGATCTTGATGATGTAATCGGAACAGTTTCCAAATTAATATCTTAGTAATTGATTAAACAAATACATAAAATTATATAAGCGTTTATTAGCAGGCACTTTAGGCTTTGGTGCAAAGTTTAAAGTGCTTTCATATTTTAAACTGTGCCAATTATTTTTCGAGGATGAGAATTAGGATAATATGAGGTATAATGCAATTATGAAATAATCAACAATATAGCAAAAAAAGGAAAACCCAGGTAAGATGAAAAAAGCAATTATTGTCGAGGGAAAAACTGACCGCGAGAAAATATTGCAGGTTTTGGCAGAACCTGTAGATATTATCTGCACTTTTGGTACCAGCAGCTTAAGTAAATTGGAGAAGTTGATAGACGAAGAAAACTATGATGAAGTTTATGTTCTGGTTGATGCGGATAAAGCCGGCAGTAGTTTGAGGAGAAATATTAAATATCTTTTTCCTAATTTTCGACATCTTTACACTCAAAAAAAGTATAGAGAAGTTGCAGCTACCCCATTGGAGGAGATAAGTAAGATTCTTAGCAATGCCCATTTTTTGGTAAAAGAATTTTATTATTGACAATAAGGAACATTATGCTAGAATTGTTTCCGTTGTAATCAATTTTATAGTTTTGTAATAAGGGGGCATGATAAGGAAATGAACAATCCTTTAGGGCGTCATGTATTGGCCGAAATTTATGATTGCAGTTTTGACATTTTAAACGATGTACAAAAAGTAGAGCAAATAATGGTCAATGCGGCACTCGAAGCTGGTGCGGAGATACGGGAGGTAGTATTTCACAAATTTAGTCCTCAAGGTGTGAGCGGAGTAGTTGTTATTTCTGAATCCCATTTAGCCATTCACACTTGGCCTGAATTAGGCTATGCAGCTGTTGACGTCTTCACCTGCGGGGAGCGTGTAAACCCTTGGGATGCATGTAATTATTTATCTGCAATGTTTAAAGCCGGACACGTAGAAGCGACAGAAATTAAGAGAGGTCTGGGCTGCGACAAAAGAATGGCTGCCGTTAATTATTAGGAGGGATATTTATTTTACTAGATCCATATTTTTATGGGCAGAGTTAAATAGGCCTTTGCAATTATTTTAGTTGCAAGGCCTATTTATTTAGAGTAAAATTTGCGTAGTTTGTCATATTAAAGAAAAAAATAGCTGTTATTTAGCGAATAACGCTGGAATCATTAAGGAAAATTATATATATTATTGTATTAGGAGCGTTCTCCGGGGAGGAAGAATCGGTGGCAGTCTTAGACTCAATTCAGTTCGAATTAAGTACTGTAGAAGAGCAGATTAAAAAAGAATTCGGATTTAAGGCATTAGGAATTATAGATATAACTCAATTAAAGATGAACAATCTCGATCAATATCTTTTACCGGCAATTTCCTTGGCTGTGGCTAAGACTGCTGGATCTATAAATGACATTGTTATCTCGCTTAGCATTGTTCTTCAATATGTTTATATGGCTCAGTATATTCATGGTATGGTAAAAGACACGGAAATGACTGACGCCCAGAGACAATATCCTATACTTGTCGGGGATTATGTATTTGGACAAAGTTTTGTTAAAGTTTGCGAAGAAGACTTATTTCCTTACGCCAAACATTTTGTAGTTGCTATAAAAAAAGTCAATGAAGGAATTGTTAGGCGCTGGAGATTAAAAAATCAAAAAATGTCAGTTAAAGATTATAAATCTATTATTGAAAAAGAAAGAGCTTCCCTAACAGCCTTGGCTGCAAGGCTGGGAGCTGAAAAGTCAAATATAAAACCTAGCCATATTGATAAATTTGAAACGTTAGGATATAACATCGGTATGGCTTGGGCTGCTTCTCTAGAGCCAAAATTCAATTATCTGGTTCAGGAGTATTTTTCAAAAATTAGAACAAATATTAATGATTTAAGGGAACACTACACGGTTAAATCCTTGCAGGAATTGTATGATTTTATTCGACAAGAAAGCAAAATAGAAATAAATGATTATTTAGCTACTTATAGACAAACTTTATTGTAGAAAAGTATTTATGTTTTTTTCGTATTGATAGGATTTTTTATTGCAACAGAGATTTAAATTATGAAATATTGAATTGACCTGTAGGTGAGTAATTATTTGAATAACAAATCTTATTTTAAAGAAATATTATTGGATTTAAACAAGGTTGAAAAAGAGCTGATCCGAGTTCTCAAAGTTGATGATCCAGTTTTATCCCAAACCTGCATAAGTTTATTACAAGCTGGAGGAAAAAGAATGCGCCCCGGCTTTACTTTGTTGGCAGGTAAGTTTTTTGACTATTCGTTCGAAAAATTATTGCCAATTGCCGTTGCTCTGGAAATTATTCATATGGCCACTTTAGTGCATGATGATGTGGTGGATGCTTCTTTGACTCGTCGAGGTAAGCCGACGCTTGTAGCATCGTGGGGAAACGAGATTTCTGTAGCCACGGGAGATTACTTGCTGGCCAAAGCATTAGAGCAAATTATTAAAATTGATGATAAAAATTTATCTGCTATTATTGCTAAAGTTTGCGTAGATATGTGCCAAGGGGAAATCTACCAAATTAAGTATTCTTATGATGTGAAACAAAATTTCAAACAATACCTGTATAGGATTAATAGAAAAACAGCGTTATTATTCAGTCTTTGCTGTAAATTGGGAGCCATGGCCTGTAATGCCGACAAAAGAGGCATATGGATTATGAAAACTTACGGACATTGCTTGGGAATAGCTTTTCAAATTGTTGACGATATCCTGGATATCACTGCCGACCCCAAAATCCTGGGTAAACCCGTAGGCAGCGATGTGCGGCAGGGCATAATAACTTTACCTATGATTTTTGCCTTGCAGGATCCCAATATTGCGGAGCGATTAAGTAAACTGCTTGCTTTAGATCGGAAAACTGAGGAGCAAGTTCAAGAAGCGGTTGATTTAATTAAACAATCCGATGGTATTGCCAAATCTAACGATATTGTACAAAAATATATTAAAAAGGGCATTAAAAATCTTAGTGAGCTTCCTGATATACCGGCTAAGGATGCTTTAATTGAGTTAGCAGAATTTGTGGGGAAAAGAACCTATTAATTTGATAAAAAGTTGTAAAAGAACACAATGTAAAATCGGAATTGATAAAAAGCCGCAATTTGCGGCTTTTTATTTTATATAAGTAACACCAATACATTTGGAAAATAATACAATATTATACAATAATTACTAAATTGATAAGGAGTTGCTTTTGTGGATGAAGAAAAGAGAATAGTCTTATTAAAAAAATTAGAAGATTTGCGCCAGTCAAAAGTAATTGTCTATTTTTCTTATACTCCTCTTAATGATCGGATTTTAGTTCCCCTGTACCGAGAATTGTCCACTATAGGTAAGACTCCCAAAATTGACTTGTTCCTGCATAGTTATGGAGGAGCCGTTGATACTCCTTACAAAGTAGTGATGTTGATCAGGGAGTTTTGTGATCAGTTTTCAGTAATTGTACCATTTTCGGCCAAATCTGCCGCTTCCATGATAGTATTAGGCGCAGACGAAGTAGTAATGGGACCCATATCGGAACTGGGACCGATTGATCCTCTGGTCAGGCATCCAATATATAAAGATTTTTGGATTCCGGTACAGGCTTTAAGATGCTGTTTCGATTATATTGAAGAAATTTTCTACAACAGCTCCAACCCAGAAGTATCGGAAATTATTATAAATTCTGTTCTTAATAAACTGGATCCATGGCTTATAGGTGATTATGAGAAGGCATTAAGAGCGTCTCGACAGTACGCGGAATCTTTATTATCAAAATATATGCTTAAAAACGATAAAGACAAAATAAAAACAGTTACCCACAACTTAACCCATGGCTATTTTTCACATGGTTATCCTATTGGCAGACAGGAGGCCAAAGAAATGGGATTACACGTAACCGAAGCTTCTGGAGAGCTGTGGGAGACAATCTGGGAATTATATCTTATTTACCAAACCATGTTCGGTGGTGATGATTCGGGGAATTTCTGCTTAGACAACATCTATTGGTAATGCCAAGTCTAATATTATAATATAAAATTTTTAGGACTCTTTGGCCTGGGAATTTAAAAGCTGGGCGCAATATTCAATTATTTCTCTGCGACGTACTATACCGATAAATATACCCTGGTCATCTATAACCGGTACAAAATTTTGATGAATTGCTCTAGATAATAGATCACTGATCTTAGCATTGATGGAAACGGGAGTGTTTTGTGTTCGTTGTTCTATTTCATATAAACGAATTTTTTCGGTATTGCCAAAGGTTAGGTCCGGGGTATTCTTAAGTTTCCACAGTAAGTCCCCTTCTGTTAATGTACCCGCGTAGTGTCCTTGGGAGTCAACCAAGGGCACAGCGGAGTATCCGTGATACTCCATTCTTTCCAATGCCTGGCGCATTGTAGCACTGTCTTTAAGATAAACAACATCTTTCTTAGGTATCAGGAAAAATGCAATATTCATAATTATACCTCTGTCATAAAAAATACGTTTAAGAATTCCATAAAAAAATCGAAAATCCTTCCAATAATAAAGCAACAAGCCTCAAAGTAGAGGCTTGTTGTAACTATTTTAGGGATTGTTTAAAGGGGATTAAAGGATTTCATTATAGAATAACACCAAGAGCAATTAGTATAAGAATGGCAATAGCAATAATACCTACTCCGACATTGTCAAAAGAAGCATAATTTACAGGAACTACAGGAGCAACAGGATAGGAGGGTCTACAGCAACATCCTCTACCGTACATTATATTTCACTCCTTCAGCGAAATTTATTAAGAAAAAAGATAGTTAGAATAAGATTCCCATAGCAATCAGAAGCAAAATAATAACTACAACAATGGCAATTCCGCAGCAACTTGGAGTACCACAACAACCGCATCCGCCGCCTGCACCTTCATATGCCATAATGTTCACACCTCCTAAAATAAAAGGAAAATAATGGATCGCATTCTAATATATGTAAACTTCGAGCGAGTGGTGCGAGAATTAATTTTAGAAAGGGTTCTTAACAAAAAAGATAGAAGTCCCTGCGTCCAGGGACTTCTTTGCGCAAGTCTAAAGATAAATATGCGACTAGATTTTATAACCTAGACATTATTTATCTAGAGACTCTTCATTAAAAAATTAACATGGAAAAGCCTTAAAGTCAACTTTAATCAACAAAAAAACTACCCTTAACTAATTGGTAATTTTGTGCATTTTATCAAATAAAATTGTTAATAATCGTTAATACGGAAAGGTCTATTTTCTTATGGAGAATATACAGCCACAATAATTCTGGCGGTAAAAGTTTTCCTCCTTGGCAATAGCCATTGTTTTTTTAAAACCATCTTTCTTTTTAAAATCTTCATCCAAAAAGGTTAAACCATTTTGGATGGCAGTTTGGTGACCGATATCAAGAATTGTCTTGCTGTTCTTATGCGGACTAATAGTAAGAGTAGTTGTAAAATATCTAAAGCCTTTCTTTTGAGCAAAAGAGGCAGTTTGTTGTAAGCGATAATAAAAGCATTGTTCACAGCGACGGCCTTTTTCCGGTTCATGTTCCAGCCCTTTAATAAAATGTAGCCAAGAATCAGGATTATAAGTTTCCTCAATGAATTCAATTTTCTTTTTAGCGGCATAGCGCTTAAGTTCATCGCGTCTCAAATAGTATTCTTCCGGCGGGTAAATATTTGGATTGAAATAATAAATAATTGGATTATATTCTGGCATCAGTTTTTCCAGGACATATCCGGCACAGGTTGCACAGCAGGCATGCAGTAAAATCTGTTCTTTAGCCATGAAAGTCTCCCCAATAGATTTATTAAAAAAATTATAGTATGCATAAACCTATAAAGCAAACTTTCATATGTAGCTTTATCTTGGTTATCTTAAACGGTGATTATTTTTGTTGATGATTTCCAATACACCTGCAACTAGTGCCAAAGGTGCAGCCAAATAGAAAACAAAAGCTGATATTTGGCTTATAACACTGTTGCCAAAAACCATGCCTATGACCGAAATCCAGAAGATCACTAAAACCAGGGAAAAGAATGAAGACATAGGAACAAACCCCTTAATAATCAATTGAGTCTTAATATAAATTACGTTAGATTGCCTTTTTGGTGATGGTCATAGCCATTTTTAGCAGGATGAAATATAATAAATATTGTTTAGTGTTTTGGACTGTTGGATTTTTATCGTGGTTTAGTCTAAAGGAGAGAAAAATCTTGCGGGAAATTAGCGTTCAGACCATCAAAGAGACGGTAAAGAAATTGTTTTTGCAAGAAAACTACGAGATTGGGCAAGACGTTCTGGAAGCTTTGCGCCAAGGCTTGCAGCAGGAAGAATCAGAAACAGGTCGAGCCATTTTGGAACAGATTTTGGAAAATAATGAGACAGCGCGCTGTGAAAAAATGGCCATTTGCCAAGATACTGGTATGGCAGTTTTGTTTGTTGAACTAGGTCAAGATGTACGGATTGTAGGCGGGGATTTCAACGAAGCTGTAAACCAGGGAGTGAGAGAAGCTTATATAGAAGGGTATTTGCGTAAATCCTTGGTTTCGGACCCCATTTTTGATCGCAAAAATACCGGAGATAATACTCCTGCCGTTATTCACCTGGAATTAGTACCGGGAGAAAACATAAAATTTCTTGTTACCGGCAAAGGTTTTGGCAGTGAAAATATGAGTCGCTTAAAAATGATGACGCCGGCTGAGGGTGAAGAAGGGGTAAAAAAATTTGTTTTGGAGACAGTAAAATTAGCAGGCCCCAACCCTTGTCCACCGATAATAGTTGGTGTCGGCATAGGAGGAACGATAGAAAAAGCGGCTCAGATTGCCAAAAAAGCCACTCTTCGCCAGATAGGCCAGCATAACCCGGATCCCCGTTATGCCAAAATGGAAAAAGACTTACTGGTAGAGATTAATAAACTGGGCATAGGCCCGGGCGGTTTAGGAGGCCGAATTACGGCCTTAGCGGTGAATATCGATTATTTTCCGGCTCATATTGCCGGTACAGCCGTTGTTGTTAATATCTGTTGTCATGCAGCCCGGCATGCGGAAGCCGAAATATAAATTTAAGGAGGCTTTTTTATGCCTGATCTCTATAAAAGGGTAATTATGCCACTTACCGACGAACAGATTGAGAACCTGAATTGTGGTGACAACGTTTTAATCAGCGGAGTAATCTACTCGGCAAGGGATACAGTTCATCAGCGTTTGGTCAAGCTTTTGGAGGAGGGAAAAGAACTCCCGGTGGATCTTAGAGGACAAACCATTTACTATGTTGGACCTGCCCCGGCTAGACCGGGGCAAGTCTGCGGGTCTGCCGGGCCGACTACAAGTTCCCGCATGGACATTTATACGCCACAGCTGTTGGACTTTGGACTCAAAGGTATGATCGGCAAGGGAAAAAGATCGGAAGCCGTGATTGAAGCCATGATCAGGAATAAAGCAGTTTATTTTGCCGCTACCGGCGGAGCTGCAGCTGTTATTGCCAAGAGTATTAAAGCAGTGGAAATGATTGCTTATGAAGATTTAGGGGCCGAAGCCCTGCAAAAAATGACTGTGGAGGATTTCCCGGCAGTAGTGGTTATTGACTGCAAAGGCCGCAATCTTTACGAATCAGGACCGCGTAAGTACGCTTTATAAAAACTTTTGAGCCGTTCCCAAACGTATGGAAACGGCTCAGGCATTAATAAATTGTGTAACAAAAAGTTATTTGATAATTAACCTTGCGGCTTTTTCATATTCTTCTTCATAACTAAGCGGTAAACGGGCTACACCTGATTTGACCGCCGCTTGGGCTACTGCTGCCGCAACTCTTGGTCCCACATTCTTGTCAAAGGATCTGGGCAGAAGATTGTCTTCGTTTAACTCGCTATCTTTAATGACCTCGGCAATGGCTTGGGCGGCGGCTATTTTCATCTCGTCATTGATTTCTTTTGCTCTTACATCCAAAGCTCCTCGAAAAATGCCGGGGAAAGCCAGCACATTATTGACCTGGTTAGGGAAATCGGAGCGTCCGGTACCTACAATTCTGGCTCCTGCCGCTTTAGCTTCTTCAGGGAAAATCTCGGGAATGGGATTGGCCAGGGCAAAAACCAAAGGTTCTTTATTCATTGATTGAATCATTTCTTTGGTTACAGTTCCGGGTGCAGAAACACCGATGAAAATATCTTTTCCAGCCAATACTTCCTGCAAAGAACCTTTTTCATTTCTAATATTGGTTTCTTTAGCAATAAGCAGTTTTTCCGAGTTCATGCCGACGGATCGTCCTTGGTAAATCGCTCCTTGAGTATCGCAAAGGACTATATTTTTTACCCCGAACTTATTAAGCAACCTGGTAATGCTAACGCCAGCTGCGCCTGCTCCGTTTACTACTATTTCTACTTCGGCAAATTTTTTATTGACAATTTTAAGAGCATTAATAATGGCCGCCAATACTACAACAGCAGTCCCATGTTGATCATCATGAAATATGGGGATATCCAGATTCTGTTTAAGCCGGCGTTCAATCTCAAAACAACGGGGTGCACTGATGTCTTCCAGACTGAAACCACCGAAGGCTGGGGCTAGCTTGGTTATGATATTGACAATTTCGTCCGTGTCTTTAGTATTTAAACATAAAGGCACAGCATCAACCGCTCCGAATTCTTTAAAAAGTATACATTTTCCTTCCATAACCGGTAAAGAAGCTTCAGGCCCGATATCACCAAGGCCCAAAACTGCCGTACCATCGGAGACTACTGCTATGTAGTTGGATTTAATAGTGTAATCATAAACCAGAGATTTATCCTGATGGATATATCTGCAGGGTTCGGCAACCCCAGGTGTATAACCTATAGATAAATCATCCTTGGTTTTTAAAGGTATTTTGCTTATTATCTCCAGTTTGCCCGCTTTTTCCTTATGTATTCTCAATGCTTCTCGGTTATAATCCATCATGGATCATCTCCTAATTATTTATTAAGCATGTTAATTCTAGTATATAATTCTTATGTTGATATAAAAAAAACAGGGTTTTATCCCCAATTTTTTATATATAAATTGCCTAGGTTGTAAAATTACTCTTAATTGGTGCGGACGAGAGGACTTGAACCTCCACGAGCGTAAGCCCACTAGTACCTGAAACTAGCGCGTCTGCCAGTTCCGCCACGTCCGCAGTCACAGATAACATTATATTGGAGGATATACTAGTTGTCAACAATAAGTCGATGATTTTACTTTTTAATTCCACAGAAAAATTTAAGCAGGCTTGCAGGGTCCCAAATTTGATATTGAGCTTGTAAAGCCTGGATGTTAAGGGTATTATGTTAGATGATGTTTATTTCAAATGTTAAAACGAGGAAATATAGGAAGGTGTTGAAGTGAAGTTTTTAAAGTCATTATTTGAATGGATTGTAATAATTGTTGTTGCCTTTGTTCTTTCTCTTGTTATTAGAAATTTTGTGATAGATACGAGAATTGTTCCAACCGGTTCGATGCTGCCGACGATTCAACTCGATGATAGATTAATTGTCGATCGGTTGTTTTATAAATTTGATATGATTAATCGGGGTGACATCGTTGTTTTTAAATCAACAAAAGACATGGTTTCCGAGGAGGAAGACCTGGTAAAAAGAGTAATTGGCCTTCCGGGCGAAGAAATTCAGATTAAAAACGGTAAAGTCTTTGTTAACGGCAAAGCGTTGTATGAGCCCTATATTGCGGAGGCTCCAGCCTATGAATATGGACCGGTTACGGTACCGCCTAATTCGTATTTTATGTTGGGAGATAACCGTAACGACAGCAAAGACAGTCATATTTGGGGTTTTGTGGATTCGGATTTGATTTTGGGAAGGGTTTGGATAAGGTATTGGCCTCTGGATAGATTTGGAAAAGTAAATCAAATACCTCCAGATTATTTTTCAGAACAATAAACAAAAGAAGGATTGTGCGATGAAGAACTTATCTGATCTCCGGCTATTAAAAGAAACATTATTATCCCTTAATGGGCTAATTATTTATGAGGATATTCTTCAAGACAAAACTATAAGTGATTTTTGCCGGCTGCTGGCATCAATTACTGCTGAGCACTTGGACAGAAAAGAGATCTGGCAGGCTTATTTTAAATTTTTCCGGGATATGCTCGGTAAAAGTTGGCCAAGCTATATAGTCCGGTGCCTTTTGCATTCCCGGAATATTTTCGCTGAACAGGCTTCCAGCCGAAAATCGAATGGAATAGACCCTATGATACGCCAAAGCGTGTTCTGGGATCTGGCTATTCTACAAAAACTGGCTGCCATTAAGCCCTCACAATTAAAAACTTTAATTGCCACTCGCTTCTCAAACAGCGATGACTATGATGAAGACTGGACGGCAAACTGGCCGGAATGGGATACGGGAAGGGAGATAGCTGAAGGAAAACCCAGTGGCTTTAACGAATTAAAAACCTCGCTCAATGCCCAACAATGGTTGCTGGCTTTTAGGAACCAAATTATCCAAAAATTCTTAAGTGGCGACTCTTGGTCTACTCCTGAAAACTTTCAAATCCTTGCGGATTTTTATCGTCAGGCGGGTTGCGGTATTTTAGCTGAATATGCCGCTTTTAGAGTTAGGGATGAAGGCCCTGTGCTGGAAGGCATAGAAAACCCTGATTCAATAATGATTAACAATCTTTTTTGCCAGGAGAGAGAGCAGGCCATAATTATTAAAAATACCGAGAGTTTTCTTAAAGGATATCCAGCCAACAATATAATCCTTTATGGAAGCCGAGGAACGGGAAAATCATCTCTGGTTAAAGCTTTACTCAATGAATATGTGGCGCAGGGGCTAAGGCTTATCCAACTCAGAAAAAATCAAATTAAGTATTTTCCTGAAATAGCACGCAACCTGGAAAACAGTTGCTTAAAATTTATCTTTTTCATTGATGACCTTTCTTTTAGTGAGGAAGATAATGATTACAGGGATGTTAAGTCCCTATTGGAAGGCGGGATTGCGGCCCGCCCGCAAAACGTTTTGATTTATGTGACTACCAATCGCCGGCATTTTGTAAAAGAAAGCTTTTCCGAACGCTGCAATGATGATGTTCATGCCATGGACAATATAGATGAAAAACTGTCGCTGGCTGATAGATTTGGCATAACTGTGACCTTTTTGTCTCCGGACCAGGAGTCTTATCTTAAAATTGTTGAAGGTCTGGCCCAACAGAGTGGAATTGAGATTGACCAGCAACTGCTCAGGCAAAGGGCCCTTGAATGGGTGATGATGCATAATAGTCGTTCAGGGCGGACGGCCAAGCAGTTTATTGATAGTTTAAAAGCAGAATTGGCTGAAAATAAAACTGAAAATGTTTAAAGAGTGGAGAAGAGAGAAATGGATGCCGTTTTTTGGATTATAGCCGGAGTTGTAGGTCTTATGATAGGTCTCTGGTTGGGGATTTTATTGAGCAACTCCAAGATTAAAATCCAAATAGAAAAAAATGAATTATTAGAACAAGAGAACCGGCGGCTCAACAATGAACTTGACGAAGAAAGAGAAAGGCGGGTAGCAGCTACTTTAGAAGCCTCGGAATTGAAGACCAGGATGGAAATGGAAAAGGCTTCTTATCAAGAAAAGCTGCTTTTATTACAACAAGCCAAAGAAGAACTTACAAACGGGTTTAAAGCCATTTCCGCCGAGGCCTTACGTAGCAATAACCAGTCTTTCCTTGAATTAGCCAAAGCTACATTGGAGAAATTTCAGATCCAAGCCGCCGCTGACTTGGAGAAAAGGCAACTATCTATTGACGAGTTGGTTAAGCCTTTAAAGGAGTCTCTAATTAAAGTTGATGCCAAAATTAATGAGTTAGAACAAAAGAGAATTGGTGCCTACGAGGGCTTAATAAAACAGGTACAATTCATGGCCGTTGGTCAGGAAAAATTGCAAAGAGAAACCGCTAAATTGGTTTCAGCCCTTAAGACCCCTACGGTTAGAGGGCGCTGGGGGGAAATCCAACTGCAAAGAGTGGTTGAACTTGCTGGGATGGTAGAATACTGCGATTTTGTCCAGCAGGAACAAGTAGGCGGGGAAAGCGGTTTAAGAAGACCGGATATGATAATTCACCTGCCCGGCCAAAAAATAATTGTAGTTGATTCCAAAACCCCTTTGAATGATTATCTGGAAGCAGTTGAAGCCCCGGACGAAGAGAGCAGAAAAATAAAATTAATGGGGCATGCCAAACAGGTAAAAAATCATATTATCAACTTGGCCAGCAAGAATTACTGGTCGCAGTTTGATTTTACACCTGAGTTTGTGGTGATGTTTTTACCAGGCGAAATGTTTTTCAGTGCCGCATTGCAAATTGATCCCGGGCTGATAGAATTTGGCGCGGAACAAAAGGTGATTATTGCCACTCCTACTACTTTGATCGCTTTACTCAAAGCTGTGGCTTATGGTTGGAAGCAGGAACAGATTAATGAAAATGCCCGTCAGATCAGTGAACTGGGTAAAACGCTTTATGAAAGACTTGGGGTTTTAGCCGATCATCTTCTGGATATCCGCAAAGGATTGCAGCAATCTGTACAAGCCTACAACAAGACAGTGGGCTCTTTTGAAGGACGGGTTTTGGTAGCCGCTCGCAAATTCGGTGAACTTTACATCGGGCGGGATCATGAAATAAAAGAGTTGGAAACCCTGGAAATAGGGTTAAGAGAGATTGCTTCATCCGGACAAGGGGCTAAGGATTCATAATGTTAAACGTAATAAGCACGTATTTTATAGTATCAAAGTACAGGCAGTTCAAAAAATATTTGAACTGCTTTTGATTACAAGAAGGTAAAAATTAATGTTGGTCGAATGTATTAATTGTTTAATTTTTACAAAATAGTCGAATTTTATAATTTATTAGGGAATGGAGTAAAAAATGGCGAGAGACTATTCATTAGAATATAACTTGCAATATGAACTTGAATTTAGAGATTTAATGCTCGATATTGCCAAAGATTTTATCAGATTGCCCAGAGAAAAGACATTTGAGTATATGTGGCATTGCTTAAAGTTAATTGGCAATTATTTTCAAGTTGACCGTGCATTTTTTTGTGGTATTGATAAAGGGTACCCCCAAACCTGTAGATTGGTGGAATGGTGCAATAACGGTATTCCTCCCGGCTGGAGTCGGACCGGTATTATTCCCCCTCTTTTGATAAAATGGTGGGTGACCAATAACAGAGATAATATAGTGATTGTTGATGATGTTGATAAAATACCAGCAAAGCAGAAAGTTAAAAGCATTCTGCAAACACAAGGCATAAAATCCATACTAACTCTTGTTTTACATGAAGGTACAAAGATTATTGGTTTTATTGGTTTAGTGACTGTCAAAAACTTAAAAAGATGGCCGCGACATTATTCTTATTTGCTCAATATTGCTCGAAAAATTTTTCTTAGCGCTTTTGCCAAAAGTGAATCGGAAAAAATCATGTACAACGAACGAGATCTGTTAAGTGTAACCATAAATTCGATTCAAGACGGGGTTATTTCCGTTAACAATGAGGATTTAAGCATAGAGATATTCAATAAAGGGGCTGAAAAAATAACAGGTTACAAAAAAGAGGAAGTATTAGGAAAAAAACTGGCTGAGGTTTTAAATCTTTATAATGCCGAACAAATAGCAATCCCGATGGAAGAATACCTTAATCCTGAAAAATCGGAGAATTGCAATAACGAGTATCGACTTTTAGCCAGTAACGGGAGCTTTAAGTTTATTTCTTTTACGGTATCTCCCGCTGTGTTTGCTTTGGAAAAACCAAGGACGGTAATTGTCATCAAAGATATTACGGAGTCCAAAAAAGCAGAGGAAGAAATAAAATATTTAAGCTATTTTGACAAACTTACTGGCCTTTACAATCGCACTTATTTTGAAAAACAACTGGCTGAAATAGATAAAGAGAGAAACCTGCCTCTTAGCATAATTATGGCCGACTGTAACGGACTTAAAATTGTGAATGACGCTTTTGGCCATGATGAAGGAGATCGCTTGCTTGTGCACACAGCTCGTGTGTTGCAAAGAGCATGTTGCCAAGAAGATATTGTTGCCAGAATCGGTGGGGATGAATTTGCCATAATCCTTCCCAAAGTTGATCAGGAAGCCGCGTATGTGGTTTTTCAACGGATTAAAGAATATTGTGCTGAAGAGAAAAGCTTAGTGGTTGTACCAAGTCTGGCTATGGGTATAGCCACCAAAACTAGTCCGGATGAAGATATTAATAGAATCCTGAAAAAGGCCGAAGATCGCATGTACAGCGCCAAACTTAGCGAAAATAAGAGTACTCGCAGTTCGGTTGTCTTGTCTTTGCGCAAAACTTTGGAGGAAAGAACCCATGAAACTGAAGAACATGCCAGCAGGCTAAGGGTGTTATCCACCGAATTGGGCAAAAGAATGGGTTTAAATGACTCTTTCTTGACAGAACTCTCTCTTTTGGCTCATCTTCATGATATCGGCAAAATTGCTACTCCAGATTCCATTCTCAATAAACCCGGTAAGCTTACGGAAGAAGAATGGGCAATTATGAAAAAACATAGTGAAGCGGGATACCGTATTGCGGCTTCTTCGCCTGAATTGGCTTTTATTGCCGATTATATCTTAAGCCATCATGAGAGATGGGACGGAACCGGGTATCCTGAACAACTAAAACACTACCAGATTCCTTTGCAATCAAGGATAATAGCCGTAGTAGATGCTTATGACGCCATGACTAATCCTCGAGTTTATAAGAAACTTATGACCAAAGAAGAAGCTCTGGCTGAACTGGAAAGATGCGCTGGGACTCAGTTTGATCCAGCTATTGTTAAAACATTTGTAGAAATGATGAGGGAAATGCAATAAACTAGTTTTATA